>Ga0206842_1016_pt1 | contig 61100 bp, 59 predicted proteins | sample Alteio_BWOrgCont_23_FD_152861 | JGI IMG/M metagenome (GOLD analysis project Ga0206842, IMG submission 152861) | Enriched cells from forest soil in Barre Woods Harvard Forest LTER site, Petersham, Massachusetts, United States -... | ecosystem: Environmental > Terrestrial > Soil > Temperate forest >...
TCGCCTCTTTCACCACGCAGCAACTTGCCAATTCCCCCGAATAAACTGTACCGACTTTTTGCTACGCTTTCTTTTGCACTGATAGGTGCTGATGCAGCTTTTTGATTCAGACGTTCTGCACGCCCGGATGCGATCAGTTTTCTTAATCGTTGCTCTTCTGATTGAACAGCAATCTGCTCATTTGCCATTGTTTGCTTCGCGCGCATTAGCATGTCAGGATTATTAACATCTTCTATAAATTTTTTTTCACGAAAACGTTGCATCTGTTCCTGCTCTTCTGCTGATATCACGCGCGGATTACTCATGAATGACTCCCTGATTTGATTTTATGTGCTGCAACCACTTTTCTCTTTCTCCGCCCTTTTCCCATAAAAAATCTGCAATCGTATATTGAACAGATTTGGTGACAGGACGACCTTGCACATCGCAATACCAAAATAAATACGGTTTTTCACTCATGTCCACTTTGATATACGATTGCTGATTTCCAATCTGATATTTGATGTAATGCGGTTCGGCAGCAAAATGAGGATCTTTACTGGATTTTTCAAGCAATACCTCGAGTGCCGCACGCAAGCCTTCAGGGCCGTTGGCAATCAGGGAATCTTTTAAAACATCCAGCACAGTGTCAGACATATGCAATCCATGGTGAATTATATTGCGAGTCATACCTCAATTTTAAAATGTTCGCCTTAAAAAAGCCTTAACCTAAGGGTTTTTACCGAGCTTACGCAGTAAAATCAAAGCATAATATCATAGTCCATGATGAGAGGGGCGTGATCTGAAAAATGCTGTTGAGTGTAGATCATCGCTGATTTTACTGTAGGTTTTAAGCCCGCGCTAATTACCTGATAATCAATCCGCCAACCCACATTTTTTGCTCTTGCCTGTCCGCGGTTAGACCACCAGGTGTATTGATCCACTTCCTGATTCACTTCACGAAACGCATCCACAAAACCCATTTCGCCAAACAACTTGTCCAGCCACGCACGTTCCTGCGGCAAAAAACCCGAGTTTTTCTGATTACCACGCCAATTTTTTATATCAATATTTTTGTGTGCAATATTCAGATCACCACAAATAATAAATTTGTCACTGATGGTTTTGAGATGATTTTCATATTTCTCGAGAAAATCATATTTGACAGTTTGACGTATTTCGCCTGATGTACCAGAAGGCAAATAAATCGATGCAATCCAGACATCTTTTAATTTGATGGCAACGTAACGACCTTCCTGATCAGCAGTTGTGAATCCTAAACCCGTTACCACTTCATCAGGTTGATGACGTGTATAAATACCTACACCGCTATAACCTTTTTTTTCTGCACAATGAAAATAAGTGTGATAACCCGCGAGTTGCAAGGAATCATGCTGCAAGTCTACATGCTGGGCTTTCAGTTCCTGCATACAAATAACATCGGCTGATTGTGCAGTTAACCACGCAAACAAGCCTTTACGTGCAGCGGAACGAATGCCATTGAGATTGATGGTGATAATACGCACGGTTATTTACCCAATAAATTTTGTAAAACTTTTCCAGCTTCACCATGCACATGCTTCTGGATTTGCTGCAAAGCTTTTTGCTTAAGATAATTAATTTCCTTGCCGGCTATCAGTTTTTGTATTTCCATCATATCGAGCTTTACTTCTGGATGATGCAAATCACCTTTTAATAAAACAGGAATTTGCCAATCGATTTGTTTACCTTCAATTTGCGGTTGCACCGCTAATTCCATATCCAGATTGGTGGAGAACAAATCCATATTACCTTTTGCATGTGTAATAAAGTTTGGCGCCATTAAAACAAGATCATTAGTATTGGCAAGACCGTTTGTAATAATTGCTGAACCACTTAAATGTTTGAATAAAGTTTGATTGCTATTAACCAATTGATCCGTCGGTTTTTTATTCACGAGCGCATCCGCCAATTGCACGAAATAATTTAAATCCATGCCAGAAACGCTACCTTGCTCAACACTGAAGGTGGCATTGCCATTCATTTGTCGCAGCATGATTTCCCGTGTTTTACCGCTGGTTTGTGATTGCAGACTAAATGAAGCGATACCGGACAATTTTATTTTTGTATTTGCATCTTGCACATCCTGCAACAAGGAATGTAATTGCACGTGAGTGAGTGATACATTCCATGTCCATTTTGGCAATGCAGAACGTAAATCATCTATCGTGATATTGCCATCGAGCATTCCATCGTAAAGATTCGCCTTGATGTTTGCTGCAGAAAAAGAATTGTTTTTAACATTAATATCAGCGCTGCCATTTTCCATATTCACATTTGCCAATGACAATTTTGCTGCTGTTACCTTGCCTTTTAGCGTTCTTGTTTTGCTAAACACTTCGGAAAAATCCACTTCCATGGCTGCATCAGTTGCATCAACAAATACTGTGGTATCACCTGGTTTTTTTAATTGCAGATGGCTGGATTTTATTCCTTGCACAGGATAAAACGTCCAGGAAATTTTCCCATCGAGCACGAGATCATAACCCGTTTGTGTTTTTACTTCCTTGATCAACGCAGGTTTCATGGTATTGGGATCAATAAAAAAATAAAGACACGCAAGTGCACCAGCAACAACAAGAATAATTAATAAAAGAATGGAAATAATTATTTTTACGACTCTCATTTAACCCTCTGCATGATAAATAGTTCTTTGATTAGCAGGCTGCAACGGACGCGCATTATTGCCGCCAACAGCTTTTTTAAAGGCATCAATCTGCTCTGCCGAGGCCGTGATACTATCAGGTATCACTAACCAATGCAGCCCTTCTGTACAAGGTGGCGTGGTCAGCGAACCAGCATAATAATAGTAATTTTTCATATTTGGCATGAGTTTCATGGGGTTAACGGTTCCATTGTCAATTTCATGTGCAACGCCTTTATCCGCAGGAATATGCGCGATAATATCCTGCAATGCTGGATTAGCTGCACCAGTTTTTACAAACACAGCCAGCACTGCAACCTGATTATCTTCACTCTGATGCACGAAATGAATTTCCATCGGCTGGATCAAGCCATTAAATGCCGTTTCTGCTGGTGTATGAAAATGAAATTCACGCAAATGAAATGCCTTGCCATTGAACAAGATCGTCTCGTGCATGATATCGGTAAAATTTAATTGCACGGCGTGATCTCTCACAATGGTTTTATCACGATTGATCATCAGTGCAGTTTCACCGTCGTTAACAATGATCATCGGTGCAATCTGATATTTTAATTCCAGCGAAAAAGGCGCCGGACGATATGGCTGCACGATATTAATCGGCGATTGTGTTTTGCCTGTCGCACAGGTTGCGAATTGTTTATCAAGCTGACCCCAATAAGAAGGGCCGGTTGTGCCAGTGTAGTTCCATACCACATCAGTTTTATTGTCTGCATAAACTGTGAGAGTAGATAAACTTAATAATGCGATAAAACCTTGCAATGTCTTTTGCATGCCTGTTTCTCCTTTATTCATCATAAACAATTGATTTCATGAATCTCTTTATTGTTAGATAACAATTTGTATTCAATCTAACTTATTCCTGAATACAAATATATATCAATAATTTCTTAAATATTTGGCTTTTTAGTACTATATTTAGTACTATGCTTAATTATGACTAAAATTGATAAAACACTAGAAAAAATGCGGAACAATCCTCGAGATTGGCAATTAGCCGATCTTGAATCAATTGCAAACCGCTTCGGCATATCAATAAGAAGAGGGAAAGGCAGTCACGTGTCATTTAGCCATCCTTTCTGGATTGAAATTTTAACAGTGCCTGTCCATAGACCGTTAAAACCGATATATGTAAAAAAATTTTTGTCATTGCTTGGGTTATTGCAACAGGAGGAAGTATGAACGAATTAAAAATATCTGAATATCCATTCACAATACGACATCTTTCAAAAGAAGATGGCGGTGGTTATTTAATAGAATTTCCCGATCTTCCCGGTTGCATGTCTGATGGAGAAACAATTGAAGAAACCATTGAAAATGGACGAGATGCAATTCAAGCATGGCTTGATGCTGCGAAAGCAACAAATAGAAACATTCCCAAACCAGGAGAGTTTGAAAATCAAAGCGGCAAGTGGGTTCAACGAGTTCCAAAATCCATTCATTTACGCCTTGTTAACAGGGCAAAAGAAGAAGGGGTAAGTTTAAATACACTGGTAATAACAATACTCGCTGAATCATTAGCAGAATCATTACCACAAAAAAAATTAACTCATCGTCATTATTCCAAATCTATCCACAAAGGAAAAATACGCTAAACAAAACTTCACCCTCTCCCGTCACAGCTTTTTTGGGAGAGGAAATCAGTTTAAGTTTTTTTATCAGCAATACATGCCATACAAAACCTTCACAACGTTAAACGCATGTTTCACATCATCCACGTTATAGCCTGCTTGCTGGGCAGCGCTGATAACACTGCATGCGGCATCATTCATTTTAGTATGTGTATTCCAGTAATAACGGTTGGCTTTCAATACAATGGAAAATGCTTTTTTCTCATTCCAGCCTGGCGTATTGACGAGCGTATAAAAAAATCGGTTATACACACCACTACCAAAATGTGGGTCTATTCTTTTGTTATAGTCAAAAGGCTTTTCATTAAGGGAACAATTAACGCCTGGCATTCTGCCATTGCAATCCCTGCTGGGAATATCGAGATAACGTAACGCACTATTTGGCGCCTTGATCACATCTGCTGCAATCTGCCAATCATTTTTATTTTCTGCATAAGCTTGCGCAGTTTTGGCTGCCATATCTGAAAATGATTCATCCAGCGCACCAGATTCACCTACGGATACCAGACGCGAATGTTGCGCAGTGAACCCATGACTTAATTCGTGCGCAGTAATATCAAGAGAAGCTAGCGGGTAATATTCCAAATGACCATCACCAAACACAGCGGTCTGGCTGAGTGGATCATAATAAGCATTATCATAATCAGCTTTGTGTATGAATAAATTAATCGATTTTTGATTACCACTGCCATCCATAATAATCGGTACGTCATACCAGTCCTGATACATTTTTTGCACTGCATTCGCCGCAAAGAAAATATCATTCGCTGGCGAATAAGCCGTATATTTCGTCATATCAAACATGCCATTCCAGTAAACCTGATTATGATTTTCATCTGTCGCATAACATGGAAATTGCAGAATCGTGCCTGTTCCAAATTTTAATATAGCGAAATGATCATTCGCCATGTAACAAATATTCGCATCTTCATTGCGATTAAGCGTGAATCCTGCGAGATGCTGCGGCAAGTTATCATAAAAACGTTCTCCCGTTTTGACATTGCCACCACTGCCGCCTGCCACCACACTGCTCATGCTGCGAAAATCATTCCACTGTTCCAGCACATTAAAATTGTCTGCCTGCAAAATAAATACTGGCGCTGCATTATCGGTGAGGAGATTGACTTGATATGCCCATTGCGCGTGATTATTGTCATCAATCGCAATGACTAACTTTATGTGTTGATCCTTGATTACAAAAAGATCCTTGCTTTGTTGCTGATACAATGCAATCGCATATTGCAAAGCTGTCTGTGATTGTTTACTGCTAAAGGAGGGAGTCGCTTGCAAATCCTTTTCCATTTCTACATACATGATGCCATTCATTGTTGTGGTTAACTGATCGTCATGTATTACAAAATCCGCACCGATTACTTCATGTCCGCGAAACATTTCCTGCATGCGAGTATGCGAAACACCATAAGCATCCACTTCCCGCCGCGTTTCATTCATGCTGATGCCTTGCGATGACATCGTTTGAGTGTTGACAGGGGAAAATGGATGTTGACGGAGATTGATTGATCGCGTTGCATACACACTGGTTTGCATCATTAGCAAACTGATTATCATCCATAAAATATTTCTGTTTTGATACGTCATTGATCACTCCTGATTAATAACAATGCAATTGAATAGGCAGAATTGGTGAAGGGGAAAAAATTTGAATGAACGGGGTTTTAAAAATATCAACATAATGTAAACTTCGGGTTCGATAATGTAAAGAATAATGTTGAGAGTTTTAACCATGCTGAAAACCTTACGTCATAAGTTAATAGATACTCTGTGGGAAACTTATCTTCACGCAACACCTGATATGCAAATCATACAAAAAGCATTGCAGCGCAAAGGTATGCATACCATTATCCAGGATCATTTTGCGGTGATTGATCTTCCCAGTCAGCATTCAGGTATTCCAGTCTTACAGGAAATTTTTACGACATTAGGTTACGAAGAGCGTGGCAAGGATTATCTGGCGGAAAAACAAAATGATTTTTTATGGATGGCAGAAAAAAATTGTCAGGATTCTCCTGTGCATACTGTGTTACCGCAAGTGGTGGTAGCAGATTTTCGCTTGCAGGAAATGCCGGAAGCGGTGAGAAAAATTATCGCGCATTATGCCAATCAAACGCGTCCTTTTAATCGTGAACTCGTTCAGCAATATTTGCAAAATGGTGATGAACAAACTTTGCTGAATTGCACAGAATATTTTGCAGATTATTTTAAAGGCCGGGATTGGCCGCTACCCACTGTGAAAGAATTTGAATGCGTACGTGAATTTAATGAATTACTCGCATGGGTACTGGTGTTTGGCAGACGTCCGAATCACTTTACCGTATCAGCGCATTTGCTCGGAAAATTTAATGGTATAGCAGATTTCATTCACTTCATTGAATGCGAAACGCAACTGCCATTGAATGAAGGCACTGGCAAAATCAAAGGTGACAAACAATCCGGTCTTGCACAGGGATCAACGGTTGGCATTACAAAAAAAATCAGGCTTGCTGATGGCGAGATAGATATTCCCACTGCATTTGTTGAATTCGTCTGGCGCTATCCACATAGTGAAAATCAACAGGAAAAATGGGGTGATTATTTCCAGGATTTCATTGGCGTCAATGCCAATCGTGTAATTGAATCATTGTATGTGGATGATTGAAGTCGGCGATTCAGATACCATTCAAATGACATATAAATATTTAATAACGTGCCAGTCAAATTTTTCACGCGTTTATCATCCATGAATGTCTTTAACTTTTGTTCGAAATCCTGATGATCGTAATTTGCAACTAGCAAATTGCGCAAGGTTTTTGCTACATATTTTTTATCAGCACTACTGTTGTAAAATATTGTATTCGTATAATTCGCCTCATCTGACATGTAATCATTTAATTTTTGAAAAGCAATTTGCAATTTATCTTTTTCTTCTTTTGAAATCGGCAAGCTTGCTATGTATCCTTTAGTGAATGCCTCAATGAGCGCATTTCTCTTTTTAGCATCAGCGATATCAAACGCTGCAAGCAAACCTTGATCCGGGCTAGCCAGATAAGCCTGTAAAGACTGATCTACAACATCATTATTATTAGCAAGATGAGGATGTGTCTGTAACAGCAATAAAGCGCTTCCAAATTTATTTTTATCTTTTGCATAGCAATAAGCTTGAATAAGCGTTAGCGAAATCAAATCCTCGTTTCCATCTGCAAATTTTTTGGTTGTGAAAGCTTGTAGAAGTATCCAGATTACTTGCTGATGGCTTTTGAGAATGGCAAAATCCAGCGCAGACATATTTGTAGAATCGTATCCTTCAAATTTATCAACTGTTCGTCTGAAAAGCATTTCACTGTCCATTTTTTCCAGAAAAAAATCGACCAGTTTGATTTTGTTTTTGTAACATGCCCACATAAATATTCCCTGACCGGCACCATCTTTATAATTCAGCAATTCTGGATAGCCATTAAGACATGCTTGCATGATTTGAAAATTAACACGCCGATTGTTGATGAATATACGCTGGAATGTTTTATAAATGTCGTCCAGCGCAACCACTTGCTTGATTTTATTAAAGTTGATGATGGCTTCGAGACACTTCACACTATTAGAACTCATTACATAATCGAAAATATTACTAACTTCAGTGCTGATATCAATTCCCTCTTGCTGCAATAGCAATTCAACAATTTCATGATTGCCGTGCTGACTAGCAAGCATAATGGGAGAAAAGCCGTTACCATTTTTAAGATTCAAATGTTCAGGAAAAAATTCCAGAAGATGTTGCAACACTTCCTTGAATTGATGAAATTCAGCAATGATATGAATTGGACGTATCTCATTTTCATAGGTTTCAGTATAAGAGCTTCCTTTTGCCAATAAATCCTGAATCTCATTCAATGGTTGTTTACAAATAAGCGCATTACCTAAAGCTGTCATCCAGGTATCTTCCAGTTTTTTTGTTTTACTTTTGGCAAATTCCTGCTTCACAGCAATATACATTGTATCCAGCATAGTTTGCTGTTTGCTATCATTAGCTTTCTTCCATAGCGACTGATTATTATTTTTTTCCACAAAGAAATAATCTTTCGGTTTTTTCAAAATTCTACTTTTGAATAATTCAGCTTCTCTTTCATTGATCATTGAATAAAAAGGTGCGAGATGCAAAATGTTGACATATTTATTTTTATAACCGTTCACAAATTGCTGGTACGTTGTCATTTTTAAATTAACTGGTTCTTCTGGGAAATGAATTTTGCGCTTCCTTTCCCATATCGAATCAAATTTAAAATGGATGAGAAAATAAAAATCCTGATTAACGAGTTGTAGTTTACCCAGCCATTCCGGCAGAACATGCTTGAAAATCCAGATGAGAACATCCAGTGGCATATTCGGCAGACATAAATATTGATGATGGAGAGCTGGTTTTTTAAATTGGGTGATAACGTGATTGCTTTGCATATTATTTCCTCGTTTGTATAATAGCCAATCAGCAAGGAGCGCAGATGCTAGACTGGATCGTTAGAATTCTTTTATCCATATCAGGTTTGATTTCTTCTCTTTTTGTGACAAGGGAAGCGCTCAACTTTCCTATCGTGCAAATGATGGTCGCGATTCTCGTGCTGAGTGTGTTTATTCTAATCGCCGCATTTTATACGGACATTAAACAGTTCTTCCAGCGGTTGTTTGGGAGGAAGAAGTGAAGCGCGTGTTATTACAGCCTGTTATGTAACCGGTGTGTCATTCCCGCGAAGGCGGGAACCCATCCAAATAGGTTCCCGCCTTCGCGGGAATGACAAACCTCGCGGATATCACCCCGCCTGTAGCCACGCCAGGATTTCCTCACACACATCATGCACGGAGCGATGATCTGTCGAAACAGTGAAATCCGCGATATTTTCATAATAAGGCTCACGTTCTTCCCACAAACGCACTAACACTTCCTGCGGGTTATCGCCTTGCAACAAAGGTCTTTTTTTATCCCGCTTCAAACGATTCAACTGTGTTTCCAGTGACACTTCCATATAAATCACCGTGCCACGCTTGCGTAAAATTTCCCGCACTTCCGGTGTTTCTACACAACCACCACCAGTAGATAAAACAATATTCGACAACATACTCATTTCATCAATAATCTTCATTTCGCGCTGACGAAAACCTGCCAAGCCTTCGAGATCATAAATCCATGTCAAACTGACACCCATAGCTTTTTCAATTTCCTGATCAGTATCGTAAAAATCCTTGTTCAAATGACGGGACAAATAACGACCCACACTGGTCTTGCCAGCGCCCATCGGCCCTATGAGGAATATGTTTGTCTGACCTGCTTTCATATGATCTGGATGCATTTAAAAGCGCAGATATTAACATAGCTTGGGCGCACTACCCTATGATATTTGGCGTTACAAAGATCAATAATTCCCGCTTTTTGTGACGTATATCCTTCTGGCTAAACAATTTGCCGAGCACAGGAATTCTATTAAGATATGGCACACCTGACTCGCCCGTTTCCCTATCCTCTTCATAAATTCCTCCTAAAACAATTGTTTGCCCACTTTTTGCCAGCACGTTAGTAATCATTCGCCGCGTATTAATCGTGGGCATTCCCTGCACCATTCTCTTGTTAGGACGATCCTGGTTAATTTGTAAACGCAGCAAAATATTTTGTGAAGGCAAAATTTGCGGGATGACTTTTAATGCCAACACGGCTTTTTTAAATACAACTGCTGTGCCACCACTCTCACTCACTTCCTGATATGGCATTTCTTCTCCCGCTTCAATGGAAGCAAGCTGTTGATTGGCAGTAAACAAACTCGGACTGGAAATCAGTTCAGCATGACCAGCTTTTTCCAGCGCAGCGAGTTTGACATCCAGCAGGGAACCATCCGCCAGTTTCGCTGCCAGTAAGCTATAACCACTGGTTTCGGTAGCCTTGCCAACAGGAAAGGTGATCCCCAATTCACTTTCATAATCACTATCAATGCTGACGAGACGCGCTGCGATTGAAATTTGCTTGACCGGCACATCCAGATGCAGCACCAATTTTTTAATGGACAGTAAGCGCTGCGCAATATCCTGTATACACAAACGATTCGTGCGTACATCGAAACGCGTGAGTCCACGTTTTGATAAGAGATTGCCATGTTCATTTGCCAGCATGCGTGCGAGAACTTCTGCTTTTGCATAACGTATCTGCAAACATTCGCCATGAATTTTTTCTGTTTCTTCTGTTAATTCCTGCCATTTCAATTCATCCTGTTTGCGTTTCAGCAATTCATCCTGTGGCGCAATCAACCACACATTGCCCATGCGCATTTTCGCCAAACCATGCGTGATCAATAATAAATTAAATACATCTTCAGAGGCGGCACGTTGCAATGACATGGCAGCTTTTCCCTGCACCAATGGACTGATCATCACATTGATGCCAAGAAATTTCGCCAGCAAACGTACCGCATCCTGCAAGCTGGTGTTTTGCAAGTTAACAGAAAAATCTGCATTACTTGCAAACACTGTTGAATTCAACAGGAGAAAAAGCAACACGATCCTGATCATGATTTATCGCTCATCATCATTCTCAGTATTGCTTCTTTCCTGCCTGGTAGGCGCAAAGATATTTTTTCTGATGTAATAATTGATACCTGCGCTCTTTCCACTCCCAAATATAATCCCTCTGTGATCGTCGTCACTTGCTGATCAGGCAATAACAAAATCGCTTCGCGATAATTTCCTCGCTGTAACATGCCTACCATTTGTATTTGTGCCAGCGGCCAGGCCATGACATTGGGTGGCTGCTCACCATAAAACCATTGATTCATGGTTTGCTGATGACAAAACGCATTGCGCGGCGCAATAAAATGAAATGTCGGATGCTGCCAATGTTTTATCGGCAACATTTCCATGGTTATTTGTAAATGATCGGTTTCTGTTGTTTTAATCAAAATATTTTTAACTGGCTGATGATTTTGCTCGAGCGCATGAATGAGTGATGCGAATTGCATCTGATTGCCAAGCAAAATGAGCGTGATAGTTTTCAGTTCGGAAACATGCAAGGATTGAATTTGCAAACCGATCAACCGAATGGATGCAAGAAAATCATGCAGTACATCCCTATTATTTTTATTCGCTGGTATCGACATCAATGATGGTGTTGCCGATCGATTCCGCTGTAAATGCATCGCTTCCAGCTTGAATTGTGCCAATTTATTCAGACGAGGACGCACATATTGCATATAATTTACGAAACATATCGCGAGCATTAATGCACTCGACCACCACCATCGGTATTGATACACCATCATTTGATCTCCTGTTTTTTTGCGAGAAGACCAAAACGTATGACTGTCTCATTTTCCTTTTCAATAAAGCTGACTTGCATATCCGAAAATAATTGCACGCCCTTCCAGTTCAATAAAAAGTAACTCAAATCGCGCGCCGAACGCGCTTTGCCGGTAAAAATAAAATTATTTTCATGCGTTTCCAGCTGGCTAAAGCAAATATTTTTCTGCGATATATTTCCTAATTCAGCAAATAATTTATTCATGGAAAAATCTGCAGCAGCATGTGAAGTAGCAAGCAATGGTTGTCTGTCTTGCTGCAAATGCTGCTGTAATTGCTGCAGATGTTTCTCTGCCAGCATTTCGCGTTGATGTAGAAAATAATTCAATAATGCGTTCACGCCGCATGCCATCAATATAATGAATAGAAATATTTTTTTACTGGCAGCACGCCGATATTGATATTGTTGTTCCCGCCATGGCAATAAATTAAGGCTCAGCATGCTGGAACCTCGCGCATGGCAAGTCCGCAAGCAATAAAATAATCGGCAAAATGTTCCTGCTGCATTTGTGCAACGAGAGAGGGTGATAATTTAATACGTGCGAATGGATTTAAACGATAAACACGTAACTGCAATGTCTGATGATTGGCAAAATACAGTTCGATCCCTGAATATTGGCTATAAACCAGCAATTGATGAATGCGAACATCCGGGAAATGTGCAAGAAAATTAGCGATCTGTTTATTTAATTGCGCAATAAATTCTTGTCGATTCAATGCCTGCCATTGCTGATGAAATAAAATAGCCTGCGGTGAAATCACCATAAACCAGATGCGTGTATGGATTTGACAAACAATCGCCTGAACTTTTTTTATCGACCGACTCGCGAGCTGGAATAAACGCACAAGCGCATGGACATCCACATCAATGATACTGACTTGCAAACCCGCAGCTTCAATGCAATCCGCATAACGCGCAATATAATCGAGATGCGTCGCGGCAAAATGAATTTGCATGTAACCATCTGATTCAGGTTTGCGTTCAATCGTGAAATCAACCGCAAGTGATTCGCTCATGCCAGGAAAATCACGCGCCAGATGCAAATCAATTTCTTCGCGTATGCCATCTTCGGTCATGCCTTCTGGTACTTGCAGTTCCTGCATGCACACAAGTGGTGATGGCAAATGAATCGCGGTTGCCGCTTTTTCCAGACGCAACCGTCTGACCAATGCAGAAAGCCGTTCCTGCAATATATCCCAGTGCCGAATTCTGCCATTGGCATGCACTTCATCTGGCAAGGTCAGCGAGGCTGCCTGCTCTGCAAAATACTGGTTACGATGTTGCTTAAGTACGATCAATCGCATGCTGTGCGGTTGCACATCCAGACCCACGAGCGGCGTTGACGATAGTTGTGTCATTTCTAACTCCTTGATTAAAAAATCAATAAAATAAGCGTGCGAATTGGCGGGGTAAAAAAGCGGATAAATTAGGACGACACTCGGAAAAAAACGGAAGTGTGATATACTGCGCGGCTAGATAAAAGGTGGGTTACACAAGAAAGATCGTGCTAATATACTGAATCTTTCCTCAAATGCAAGAAATATCATAACTTATGAATCGTTTTTTACGTCTTATACGCGGATTGATTATCCTCGCACTTTTGTTCTCCACGATTGTGGTTGCTGGTGTTCTTTATTACATGGAATTTGAATTACCCGATATTGATGCGTTGAATACCGTGCAGTTACAAGTGCCGCTGCAAATTTTTTCTCATGATGGCAAATTGATTGCGACTTTCGGTGAGAAACGCCGCATTCCAATTCCATATGACAAAATTCCCAAACCATTAATTCAGGCCGTGCTTGCCACCGAAGATCAACGTTATTATTCGCACGCTGGTGTGGATATTCAGGGTCTGGGTCGCGCGGCTGTGCAACTGATGCTGACCGGTCGCAAATTACAGGGCGGCAGCACGATTACCATGCAGGTCGCACGCAGTTTTTATCTCTCACGTCATAAAACATTCGGTCGCAAATTGCGGGAAATATTGCTGGCGATCAAGATTGAACATCGCCTGACGAAAGAAAAAATTCTCGAGTTATATCTCAATAAAGTATTTTTTGGTAATCGTGCTTATGGTGTCGGCGCTGCTGCTGAAGTTTATTATGGCAAGCCACTCCATGAATTAAGCATCGATCAATTTGCAGTGCTTGCTGGCTTACCCAAAGCACCTTCCACTTTGAATCCACTTGCTGATCCTCAGGCAGCATTAAAACGTCGTAATCATGTATTAGTACGCATGCGTGATCAGGGTTACATCAATGCTGCAACGTATGAAAAAGCTGTCAATGAGCCGATTAATGCGAGTTACCACGACACCATGAATGAAATACGCGCGCCTTATGTGGCAGAACTGGTGCGTGGACAACTGGAACAAATGTATGGTGATTCGATTTATACCGATGGTTTCAAGGTATATACAACAATAGATAGCAGCTTGCAGGCAGCAGGTAATAAAGCTGTTCATGATCAATTACTCGCATATGACCAACGTCATGGCTATCGCGGTGCCATGGATAATCTCGGTGTGCCCGCGCTCGACAATATGCAGGATTGGGAAGCATTGCTGCAGAAAAAACCGGTGATTGGTGGACTTGAACCCGCAGCGGTCGTGGAGATGACGGAATCAACGATTACAGTATTACGTGCCAATGGTGATTTGACGATTATTCCATGGTCAGGATTATCATGGGCGCGCAAACAGATTAATGCAGATTATCTTGGTCCAAGACCAAGAGTTGCCGATCAGATTGTTAAACTCGGTGATGTCGTGTTAGTGCAACCTGGCACGCAAGGTTATCAACTGGCACAAATGCCAAAAGCGGAAGCAGGATTAGTGGCGATTAGCCCGAAAAATGGCGCGATTCTTGCGATGATAGGTGGCTTTGATTATCAGTTAAGTAATTTCAATCGCATTACTAGCGCGCAACGCCAACCAGGTTCCAGTTTCAAACCTTTTGTTTATTCTGCTGCACTGGAAAAAGGTTTTACGCTGGCGACTGTCATTAATGATGCGCCTATCATTATTGAAAATACTTCTGATAACAGCTTGTGGCGTCCGCAAAATGATACGCATAAATTTTATGGACCAACACGTTTGCGCACAGCCATTATTCAATCACGTAATCTTGTATCCATTCGCTTGCTTGCATTGATGGGCATGTCTTATACCGTCGATTATCTGAAGCGCTTTGGTTTTGTTCCTTCGCAATTACCACCTGGTTTATCACTCGCGCTGGGAACTGCGATGGTGACACCACTACAAATGGCGCAAGCTTATGCAATTTTCGCCAACGGTGGATTAAAAGTAGTTCCGTATATCATCGATAACATTCGCAATTCGCATAATGATGTTATTTATCAGGCGAAACCCATGGTTGCCTGTTCGTCGGATTGCACACCAGGCGATACACCTGCACCACGCGTTTTATCTGCGGAAAATGCTTTCCTGATCACATCTGCCTTGCATGATGTTATCCAGCAAGGCACAGCAAAGCGCGCGAAAGAATTAGGACGTCAGGATTTATCGGGTAAAACAGGCACGACACAAAATCAGGTGGATGCCTGGTTCGCTGGTTATAATCCTGATCTTGTCGCGATTACCTGGATGGGCTTCGATCAACCACAATCCTTGCATGAATATGGTTCTGTTGCTGCGCTGCCAGTATGGATGCAATTCATGCAGATGGCGCTCAAAGGCAAACCACAAAGTGTTTTACCACAACCACCTGGCATCATGAATATTCGCATTGATCCTGCAACGGGCAATCCTATTTCTGCTGATAATAAACGCGGTATTTATGAATTCTTCATGGAACCATATTTGCCTGGTGCAGAAGATGGCAATCAACTGTATCCAAAAGAAGATAAATCCTACAACGCATATGAAAATGGTGCTTCGGATAAAATTGACACTGGCGCGCATGAAGATGATCAGGAAGATGATGGTGTTGTCAGTGATGAAAATAATGAAGGCGCTGAGTTTTAGTTGTTGATGGATATCGTCTCAAAAAGCACTCGCAGCAAAATGATGGCCGGCATCAAAGGACTGAATACTCAACCGGAAAAATTCCTGCGTAGTTTATTACACAAACATGGTTTTCGTTTTCGCATTCATGTCGCTGCACTTCCTGGCAAACCTGATATTGTTCTTGCACGTTATCGCGCGATTATGCTGGTTCACGGTTGTTTTTGGCATGGACATGGTTGCAGCTTATTTAAATGGCCAGCAACAAGACGCGAATTCTGGCGCAAGAAAATTCAGGATACCTGCAAACGCGATGCAAAAAATATTCTCGCACTAAAAAAACTCGGCTGGCGTGTTGCTGTGATCTGGGAATGTGAATTACGCAAACGCGATGAATTTGCGATACAGGAATTAATCGCGTGGGTGAGAGGAATGCGGAATGTGGCGTATTAGTAGCGTAATTTTTTGGCCTTAGGTAATTCCAATCGAAAAATTCAGGACAGGAATTAGGCCATGAAACTTGTAAGGCTGTTTTTAAATTAACATGTAATATCAGTAAGTTATGAATTGTTAGGCCATGAATAAGGCCATGAGTCAATCCAGAGTAATAAAATATAAAAGTTAGGGATATCAAAAAGTATTACCCTGGAAAAGCATTTAAAACATGCTCGCTATAACATAATTTATTTAATCGTTTTTCCTCTTCGAAGAAAATTCACAGCTGCTTTCCTGGCAAAATCAGCTTCTTTTTTATAATTTTTAACAGATTTCCATTCACCACGCTCAACAGAATCGAGAAGTTCTTGCTCTTCTTTATTTAGCTTCAGATTAAAAACATCATACTTTTTTTTCATTTGCGCCTCTTACTTAAAATCTTTGTTATTTGTTGGCCAGGAAATACAGTCATATTAGGACACTGATACGGACATAATTTTAATAAATAAATCATTATTTATTAATTAGTTATATCTAATAGGACAAAATACCTTATTTGAATGTCCTATTAGATTGAAATATTAACGCGCATTCAATCGCCCAATAGCTTCTGATTTCGTTTCAAAAACCATAATCCTGCTATTGCTATCAAAACCATCAAGCTCGCGAACTTCATGACATGTTCCGGATCAACATAACTCTTACAAAACATGGCGAGGATGGTGAAAAATACTATCGTGAGAAATATTGGTCTAACCAGTTTTGCGCCATTCAGGATCACGAGTTGAGAGCCGATTTTCCCTCCAATGAATTGGCCGCACGCCATGATGAATGCAATTTTGTAATCAACGTTGTGACCCAGCATGAACCATGCAGATGCGATGAGATTGCTTTTTAAATTAAACACCTTGGTGTATGCCGTTGCTTTAGATAAGTTATATCCAAGAAAAAAAACCAGTGCGATCACCCAGAATGAACCTGTGCCTGGTCCTAAAAATCCATCATAAAAACCCAGTACAAATCCAAATATCACGTAAAAAATTGATTCCTTCATGCGTTGTTTACTATCAAGCAATCCTAGCTTCGGGTTATAGACCGTATACAAAAAAATAATCAGCATCAAAAATGGAAGTATTTTTTCGAGAAAAGATGAGTTGATAAATTGCGCGGTGAGCGAACCAGATGTTGCGCCAAGAAATCCAAATAACAATCCTTTTATGATAACTTCAAATGAAATTAATTTATTTTTAAAATAATTATAAGTAGCGACTGAAGTACCGATCGATGCTTGCAATTTATTGGTTCCGAGCGCAATGGGAGCGGGCAATCCAACACTGACAAGCAGCGGCAAACTGATAAGCCCACCACCACCCGCGATGGCATCCACTGTACCAGCCAGTAATCCCGCTCCGAAAAAAAGAAAAATAAATCCTGAAGCGATGTCAGTCACTGTTTAATCCTTACGAATATTGTTTTGAATAATGTAATTTGCAGCTATTTCTAACGGGTCAATGATATTGAAAGGCAATTCCAGTGCATGCTCTTTTATAAATACATTCGACAAATGTAATTCAGTACAAGCAAAAGCAATGGATTTTGTTTGATATTTTATTGACAAACCATAAACAAGATCGATGAATTGATCATGAATTCGCTTATTACAGCTTAATTTTATTTTAAAAATAAATTCCTGAACAAGTTGAACATCTTCTTTTGCTGGATAAATTGCATTAGGATGATTAATCACTTGATTATCATAAACAGCCATTGACGATAAGATAAGACATTTATCGCGTTGCTTATCTAATTCACTATTTAGCAATTTCACTATATCTGTTATCCGCTTTTTTGACTTATTGTTTAATTTGTCGAGATAAAGATGAGCCGTAACACAGGCAATAATAATTTCATCCACTCCCAATAATGCCAATCCTTCAATTCTCTCCTCAAATGCAGAAATAACCAGATGCCCTTCGTTATTTTTCATTGCCATGGCTCGATCAGGAATCGCAGGATCGGAAAACATAATTATCCTGGGATAATCTTGTTCGATAGAAAATTTATCTGAACAGGATTGATAAAGAGAATTAATAAATTGTGCCGATGACATTGGCCCCATTCCGCCAATAATGCCGAATAAAGGCCTTGTTGCATTTGAGCCTGATAAATTATTTTCGATGTTGTTCATATCTAACTAGCCCTTAATAAATTATCATTCTGAATAACTTCTTGATAAAGATTAAATAAATCATAAACGCTCTGTACAGCAGAAACACCTCTGGTCTCAAAAGCAATCAGGCCTTTCCATTGACAATCAAGTATGGTGGTTATGATCTGTTTATAATCTATTGTTCCATTTCTCAATCTTAGATGCTGGTCTCGTATGCCATCATTATTGCTAAATGACATGGCCACAATTCGATCGTGAAATCTTTTAATAATTTCAGCAGGAGTGCCGCCACATATATTTGCATGCCCTATATCCATGAAAAATTTAATATCGGGAACTCTACTGAAGATATACTCGAACTCATCTATATGAGTAAAAATATAATGAAAAGGTTTGTAATGTTTATAATTAGATAAATTTTCGAGGTAGATATTTATATTTTTACTTTTTCCATATTCAACCAGCACCTGAATAGAATCCAGATAATTATCAAGTGCGATTTTTTTTGCTTTATTTATCAATCTTGGTTCTACTATCGCACCACCATGTATGATTACAGGCGAATTAAAATAATAAGCGAGATCGATTTCCTTTTTAACATATTCGATCGCTGTTTTTCTTAAACTTTCGACATCAGATGCAAGAGGTACCTTATAATTTCCGTGAAAAATAGGTTTCACCCTGAGTTGCTGTAACTGACTTTGCATAGCAATAATTCTTTCGTGATTCCATTTTTGGGGCAAGTTCTCGTTCAGACTACCGTCAATATACCAATGGGTATAATTAGCTTTTTTTGCTTCGATAAGACCATTTTCTGCAGAATGATATTCCTGTAAGGCATATCCCGTCGCAAAAGGTATATTGTATTTCGTATCTTGCCAAGTATTTTCCATAAAATTCTCCTCTATACAAAGGTAAACGTGGTTGTGACTTATCAAAAGAATGTTTGGGAAGCTGCCTCTAATTACCGCGGATTAAAATGACACACATGCTGTATGAAGGCTGTGGTTAAGGATAGAGTGACGACGTGTGTCAGAGAAATGGGGGGAATTTGCGATGAGGTAAAACGTGGGAATTAAGCCATAACCAATATATGTATGTCAAATTATTTTTTCAATATTTTTAACATTATTTTTAACATTCTTAACTAGTGCTACATGTCACTTTCCAAAGCTTCTACCCAATTATCTTCCTGATCCTCTCGCAAAATGTAATCAATTTCGCGAAGGAGATAAACTGCACTTCACAACCATCGACCATTATTTTTTGATTAAAATTCTTTGTTATATAAAATCCATACTGGGGTTTATACGCTTCCACAAAAGAACGAAAGCCTTTTGTTACACTAGGCGCATTCATGGTAATAAATTTTACCTCGACCGGAATAATGCAATCAGCATTTTTATAAATGACAAAATCAACTTCTGCCCCACTTTGCGTACGCCAAAAGTGAATATTGAAATCATAAAAATACTGCGTCTTCAATTTCAATATTTCCTGAAATACAGCACTTTGTACCAATAAACCAATATCCTGTCTTGTCTCCAGCGATAATGACAAATTCTGCAACGACTGATTTCTGAATCCATTATCAATGAAATAAAATATCGGATTGCTGGTAATTTCCTTACGCTTGTTACCGACAAATGGCGTAACACGAGCGAGTGTATAAGTGTTTTCAAGAATTGAAATATAACTCTGAATCGTCGGTACTGAGATCATGCAATCCGTTGCCAATTGATTGTAATTCACAAGCTGACCTGAACTATGTGCGAGCAACGTAATTAATTTTTGCATGACATCCGGTTTGCTGATTTTTAATATTTCGATAATATCCTTATCAATATAATCATGAAAAATCTGCTGTAATAATATTTTCTTTTCGCTGGATTTTACAATAGCGGGATAACAACCATAAATTAATTCCTGATGATTTACTTCGCCAATTTCCTGATAACTCAATGGCAATACCAGTGATTCGATATGTCTTCCAGTCAGGAATTCCTGAACCTTACTTTTAATTTCAAGTTGCGATGAACCGGTTGCAATCATTTTTATATTTAATTTTAAATCTGCGCATGCTTTTAATAATAATCCAGGATTATTCAAACGCTGTACTTCATCAATCAGTATGATCGGATGCCTGAGATTAAATTCATCCATCGCTTCCTGTATGAATAGAGGATTAATGAGCCATTGGCGTACTTCATAGAGATCACAATTCAAATACAGCAAGGTTTCAAATCGCTTTTCATCTATCAAAGTCTGCGCAAGGTGTTTGGCAAGAGTGGTCTTCCCAGCCTGTCTTGGGCCAATCAGGATCAGCCAAAGCGCATCCCATTCGGGAGATAACAGCTTTTCGGCTTGCAATCTTGGAATGTAATCATTTGATATAATTGGTTTTTCTGGCTTTTTTAGCCAAGGATTATATTGATGCAGCAGTTGAATTAGGGTGTCATTCATTTAGGTTTTAACCCGGTTAAAATAAGGTGAACTTTATTTTAACCGGGTTAAAACCTAAATAGAAGCTCCGAAATCCTTAGCCATAACTCCTTCTTGGACTACCAACAACTTCCATTCCTGATTCATTTTTCTTCTGATGTTCAGCAACATCCACACACAACTTTTCTGCATAAACACCATGTGTTTCTTCTGTATAAACAAATCCTTTTATTGGTTGTACCAGCGTTTTGTCGATTATCGCAAATGCAATTGATACATCGCTACGTGATTTGCAAGAAGTACTAATTAAAGTAAAAGTTTTCTTTTCGAAAACAGGATAATCACCCCGCAAATAAACTAGCCATACTGTCGGCACTATAGGTCTGGGTGGGTTATGCCAGTCAGGAATCGTATTATTCCTCGCTTGTGCCATCGCCTGATAGCGTGAATAAAATAGTTTTACTTTTTTTAATTGAGGTTTGGTGAAAGCATTCATCACATCATCTTGTGTCAATGAATCACCACAATCTACACTGCCTGCAATTGCATAAAATAATTTATGACGCAGTCTCGACTGATGTAAAAACAAGGTCGATTTGCATGTACTGCCAAAAGAAAATTTGCTGGCATGATCGAGGTAATCATAAATAAATGTATGTGCCTGATTGGTTATTTCATGCGGCGCTATTGATGGCAGAGTAGCAGGCATGACCGAACAGTGGAGTACCTCTCTTGTACAAGTCTGAATTTCTGCACAGGTAAAGCCAGGAAAAATTTTTCTTTGCATGTTCCTGTCGGTATATATGGAAACCAACTCTGACGAACTATCCAGGCAATCTGAAATCACTGGCTGTTGCATGGGAAACATGAGATGAAAATAATATTTCTGCAAATACTCAAGAATTCCTTTTGCTCGCATGATGCGTTTCTCAAGAGGCGTGTTCATCAATAAAGGTAGAATATATTTATCACGCAATTGATTCGCCAACTGTTTGTCAGGCCAGTTATTCGGAGAATTGTATGGCATAAAAAATTGATAAATCATGTGAAAACGATTGATACTGACGTTGATGTCATTCGTTTTGCTGCGTATACATGGCAAGATTTGCTCACCGGTTGATTCAAGTATATAGATATATTTTAAAACATCCTTATAACGCGGATGTTTTATTCCTTTACCAATAATTTTTTTATAACATTTGTTTTTCCACTCTCCTTCTTCATAATGACACAATATTATTTCTTTGCCGGATGGAATAAATTTATCTCCAATTTCATTTCCATAAAATTCAGCATTCAGAAAAAAAATGGAATCCATATCATCAAGGTAATAATACTTATCTACATCACTCTCATTCGCATGCGCAAATATATAAGATATTTTCGAAGAATCAAAAAAATGTGTGTCCATCTTTTCTGCGATTTTAAGTGGTATTTTCCCTAGCTCTTTCGGTGAAGTATCTATGTTAGCCATTATTTTTTCGTGGTTATATCCAGGCTCTCTATTATTGTAAATGTCTGGCATTAATAAGTTATTTAATTCGACTGTAATATTAAAACCTTCTTCCGCTACTATTTTTTTTACATGCTCATGAATTTTTTTCATGGCAAGAAAATAGGATTCAGTATCATTTGCAAGCGAATTACTACGATCAACAATGGCTGATTGTCTGGCGCTAAAAAATGCAAGAGTAATATGTACAAGATCAGGATGTTCACGGCAAACTTCAAGAATAAATTCCCATAAACCTTGATTACTATCAACGACGGTATTATTAGTGGCAATATCGCCAATCTTTTCTGGTGTGAATGGATGGATATACTTTTTGTTGAAAATAACACCGTCAGCATCAAAACCAAATGAAACCTTTCTTGTTTTCATAAACCCTTCTAATAAATTTTCACACCTAATTTTTCCAGCAGCATGGCATCTTCAACTGACAGATCAACATTAGTGATATTGGTAAAACCAAGTTCATAGCGATAATTAAATTGATTGCGCATATCATCAAAAGGCGCATCAGATTGCAAATCATCTGCATCAGGCAATAATAATTCACGCATCATGGTGGTAATAATCATGGGATTAAATACACCTAACACAACATCCTGCCAGCGTGATTGCCCGGAAAAATCCAGACGCTGTCTTGGCATGACTAATGGCGTGATGGGTTTGGCTTCAATCATTTTTGTATCGCAGGCAATACGATAAATAATATCAATGCCGCGAATTTTGCTTTGTACGGAATATCCTGCGATATGCGGTGTGGCGATAAAAGCTTGCTGCAATATGGATTTATTAATATGTGGTTCATGTTCCCACACATCAAAACACCAGCGCATATGTGTGCCATATTTCAGTAATTCACGTGAATGAATCACAGCACCACGACTCGCATTTAACAATACACAATTTTCTTTTTGTCGTTGCAGGAATTCCTGATTAATAAAATGTCGTGTGGGATATTCACCGCTTCTGGTTAATGGCACATGCAAACTAATCAAATCAAAATCAGCGAGATCATCCATTGGTGTCGATAAAAAATCTGGCTCTTTTGCAGCGCGCACAGGATCACATACGGTTATATCGAAATTTAACAACTGCAAACGCTCTATCACGAGACGTCCAACATTTCCTGCACCAATGACTGCTGCACGCACTTTTTCCTGCGGCAAACAGCCTTTATTCTGCAAGGCGGCAATCACACTTAATACATAATCGGCAACCGGTGGCGCATTGAAACCGAGCGCAACACTCCAGATAATTCCTGCATCATCCAGCCATTTGGTATCGAGATGATCATAACCAGCTGTGACACTACCAACGAATTTTACTTTGCTATTTGCCAGCAATGCTTCATTAACCGGTGTAACGGAACGCACCAGCAAAATATCTGCATCACGCACATCATCTGCTGTGATAGCTCGACCTTTTTTTAATAGCAATTCACCATAACCATCAAAATAATTGGTCACAAAAGGAATATTGGAATCAGCGACAATCTTCATTGATAACTCATTAAAATACCGGCGAAAATAATTAAGCCTACCCAGTTATTATTTAAAAATGCGTTGAAACATTTATTTGTATCACGCATGCGTATTAACCATTGCTGATAAAAAAATAAAATGCAAACCAGTATCAGGCTGATGTAATAAATCATGGGTAATGTAAACAAAATACCAGCGAGCATTAACATGCAAACAAATGTTATCTGCAATAAACCAATCACCAATTTATCTGCCGCAGCAAATAAAATCGCCGTGGATTTTACACCAATTTTCAAATCATCCTGTCTATCGACCATCGCATATTGCGTGTCATAAATTAATGGCCAGAACATGGCAGCCAGAAATAAAAACCATGCACTTGTCGGAACGCTTCCGGTGATTGCAGCAAACGCCATGGGAATTCCCCAGTTATATGCCACTCCCAAACCCAGTTGAGGCAAATGCGTGATGCGTTTTAACAAGGGATAAATAACTGCAAACATGGCACCGGCAATAGCGAGCAGGATGGTGAGAATATTGCATTGCAACACCAGCAAAAATGCTATCAACATTAAACTGGCGGCGAGTAATAAAGCAGAACGAGCGCTGATTTTTCCCGTTGCAAGCGGACGCATTTTTGTACGCTCAACATGAACATCAATGTGTCGATCAGCAAAATCATTTAGAATGCAGCCTGCTGAACGCATGAGCAAGACGCCAGCGATAAAGATAAAAAGAATTTTGCTATCTGGTTGACCATGTGCTGCCAGCCATAATGCCCACAAAGTCGGCCAAAGTAGCAATAATATGCCGATTGGCTTGTGCAGGCGCATGAGATACGCATAATGTGTGAGGCGTTCGATTAACATGGCGGGAAGTATAATCCATGAAACATAACATTGCTGTTTCTTTTACTGATGAGAACAAGATTGCTGATGCACAACAATTGGCGACTAAGCTTTCCCTGCCATTGATTACTGATTTTGAAACAGCCACGTTTGACTGGATTTTGCTTTATAACCAACAAGGATTGGGTTTATATCGTCCGCCTGAAAAATTAAGCTCATTTTTTTATATCGACTTTCTGGCTGGCAAACTGTTTTATCGCTTACAACAGGCTTCGCTTAAAAAAGAATTACTGGCACGTGCAATAGGCATATCGCCTCGTGAGCAACCTGTCATCATTGATGCAACTGCCGGTCTCGGTCGCGATAGTCTGATACTTGCTGCACTGGGATTTAATATGATTTTGCTGGAACGCTCGCCAATTATTCATGCCTTATTGAATGATGCCATGCAGCGTGCGCTGATCAATCCAGTACTGGCTCCGATCATTAAACGCATGCAGCTTATTTCTGCTGATGCGATTCCCTGGTTGCTGAATCAATCTGCCGATGTGGTATATCTTGATCCCATGTTTCCTGAACGACAAAAATCAGCATCTGTCAAAAAAGAGATGGTAATTTTACAGGAACTTCTGGGAAATGACATGGATAGTGAAAAATTACTCGAGATGGCATTAACTTGTGCAAGGCGTAGGGTTGTGGTAAAAAGACCACGCCTTGCAGGCATGGTCGCGAATAAGAAGCCCGACTTTAGCCTGACAGGAAAAAGTAGCCGGTTTGATGTGTATCTCACTCGCGTGGTTTGATGTCGGAGAGCTGTCATGGATATCGTACAATTCCTGATGCAATACATCCTGCATATTGATGTTTATCTGATTAACTTCATTAATCAGTACGGCGCACTTACATACGCTTTGCTTTTCGCCATTATTTTCTGCGAAACAGGACTGGTCATTATGCCTTTCCTGCCAGGTGATTCCCTGCTGTTTGCCTCAGGCAGCCTTGCGGCACAGGGTAATAATCCATTAAATGTTGTGATCCTCTTTGTTCTTCTTGTAATTGCATCGATCGTCGGCAATAAGCTCAATTACCTGGTGGGTAAATATGCTGGCTCCACAATAATTCAGCATAATTGGCTCATAAATCGCAAACATTTACAAAAAACCCATGATTTTTATGCGCGACATGGCGGGAAGACGATAATTGCTGCACGTTTCCTGCCAATTATACGCACGTTCGCGCCTTTTGTTGCAGGTTTGGGGAACATGGGCTGGAAGGAATTCTCGCTTTACAATGCAATCAGTGCGATTTTATGGATAGGTTCACTTTTGAGCGCAGGCTATTTTCTCGGAAGTCTGCCAATTGTGCGTGATAATTTTTCCCTTGTTATATATGGGATTATTATGGTTTCCCTGTTGCCCGCGATGATTCTTTTCCTTATCCGCAAATTTTCACCTTCAAAAGCATAATTGTTTGCAATCTGATGCCAAAATTCATTATCTTGTATTGATCTGGACAAAACTACCGCGATCATGCAAAATCGCTCATTTTCAAAGACAGAGAGGAGTCATTCATCACCATGGATATGCGCAAAGTCAAAAAATTAATCGAATTATTGCAAAGCACAGGTGTGGCTGAAATTGAAATACGTGAAGGCGAAGAATCTGTTCGCATCACACGGGAAACACGCCAAAATCAGCCTGTGGTGATCGCTGCACCCGCTGCTGCTCCTGCTGCCGCTGTGCCAGCTTCTCCTGATGCTACCTCTTCCGCCAGAGCAGAAGCAGCTCCTGCATCATCGGCTGATAAGCATACTGTCAAATCACCGATGGTCGGAACGGTTTATCTTTCTGCCACCCCTGGCGCGAAACCTTTTATTGAAATCGGACAAGTCGTCAAAGCCGGCGACATCATTTGCCTAATCGAAGCCATGAAAATGTTTAATCAGATCGAAGCCGACAAATCCGGCACGATTGTCGCCAGACTCGTGGATAATGGCACGCCAGTGGAATTCAACCAGCCTTTATTCATCATCGAGTAATACCCGATCAAGAGGACACATCATGTTAGATAAAGTTCTGATTGCCAATCGCGGGGAAATTGCCTTGCGTATTTTGCGCGCCTGTAAGGAATTGGGTATTAAGACAGTCGCTGCACATTCAACAGCGGATAGCGATCTTTTGCATGTGCGGCTTGCCGATGAATCGGTTTGCATAGGCCCACATCAGGCTGCACAAAGTTATCTGAATATTCCAGCGATTATCAGCGCTGCTGAAATTACCGATGCGGTCGCCATTCATCCAGGTTATGGGTTTTTATCTGAAAATGCCGATTTTGCTGAACAAGTGGAAAAAAGCGGTTTCACTTTTATTGGCCCCGATCCCGAGACCATCCGTCAAATGGGTGATAAAGTCGCTGCCATCAAACTCATGAAGCAGATTGGCATTCCCTGCGTGCCAGGTTCAAACGGCCCTATCGATGACAATGATGCAGAAACCATCAAGCTCGCCAAAGGCATCGGTTATCCGGTTCTCATCAAAGCGGCAGGCGGTGGTGGCGGACGCGGTATGCGCGTTGTGCATACGGAATCACATTTGATTAATGCGATTGCCTTGACACGCAGCGAAGCCAAGGCTGCTTTTAACAATGATAAGGTTTATCTGGAAAAATACCTGCAAAATCCGCGTCACATTGAAATTCAGGTATTGGGTGATGGCAAGGGAAATGCGATTTATCTGGGCGAACGTGATTGCTCAATTCAGCGTCGTCATCAAAAAATCATTGAAGAAGCACCAGCGCCTGGCATCACACCAAAACAGCGGGAAGATATCGGGGAATTATGCGCAAAAGCCTGTCGTGACATGAAATATCGCGGCGCTGGCACAATGGAATTTTTATATGAAGATGGGAAATTTTATTTTATCGAAATGAATACGCGTATTCAGGTCGAACATCCTGTCACCGAATTGATTACCGGCATTGATCTGGTCAAGGAACAATTACGCATCGCATCAGGTGAAAAGCTTACGCTGCAGCAAAGCGATATTCATATTAAAGGTCATGCGATCGAATGTCGTATTAATGCAGAAGATCCGCGTACATTTGCACCATCACCTGGAACCATCAGTTATTTTCATGCACCAGGTGGGCCTGGCATACGCGTGGATTCGCATATTTATGGCAGTTATAAAGTACCGCCATATTATGATTCGCTGATTGCAAAAATTATTGCATACGGTGAAACGCGCGAAATTGCACTCGCTCGCATGCGCAGCGCACTGGATGAAACTGTCATTGAAGGCATACGCACGAACATCCCGCTGCATCAGGATATCTTGCGTGGCAACTCTTTCCAGAAAGGTGTAGTAAATATTCATTACCTCGAAAAATGGATGAATTTATAGGATTAAAAATTGCCTAAATTACAGTCATTTGCACATACAAAATATCGACGGAGCGGAATTTTTCTTTTTTTTTCATTTATGTGCAAAAAATGATTGCTCTAACAAAGAACAATGGTTACAATACCCGCTCTATTATGAACGATCCCGTAAAAGTTGAGGGGAAAAAAAATGACAGAAGCATTAGAAAGACCACAATCATCCTTTGAATTGACTCAAAAGAACCAGCCGTTGCATGACAGCGTGCGTCAATCACTTGAGAATTACATGTCTCAATTGAAAGGCCAGATGCCAAGCAATTTGTACGAGTTGATTCTTGCAGAAGTTGAAGCTCCATTGATGGAAGCAGTAATGGAATACACGAAGCAAAACCAATCCCGTGCAGCAATTGTATTGGGTTTAAGCCGCGGTACATTGAGAAAGAAACTCAAGATGTACGGTCTGCTTGATTAATTGCAACACTTGATTCAGCAGGTTCATTCGAGCCTGCTGAATTCCCTTTTGATTCACTTCGTGAGATCATCATTCAATTCGGAAGAAGCAACAACAAGATCGGATAAGGCAGCATGAATTCCACACTGGATCCACAAGCGCTGCAGGAAAAAAAATCTCTCAGCCTCGCTGCTGAAAAACCTCATATTGTTTCCAATCAGGTCTTATTTTCTGGCCATGCTTTCGCACATAATCCCAAATCTGGATTAAATCCCATTGCCGATGCGGCAAGTAATTTATTCACCATGATTGGCAAACTGAAAACGCTTGTCGTCCATCCAGATCTACGCGGCTTGCAGGCAGAACTGGGCGAAGAAATACGACTATTCTATGAAACCGTCAAAAATCACGGATACAGCGCAGAATACACCGTCATTTGTCGCTATATCATGTGTGCCACGCTTGATGAAATCATTGCTGAACGTCCTTTTGCCGATCAGGGCAAATGGCATCCATTCAGCTTGCTGGTCTGGTTTAATCAGGACATACAACATCAGGAAAAATTTTTTACCATTCTGGAACGCATCATCAAGGAACCTTCGCTTTATATCGACCTGATGGAATTAATGTATCTCTGTCTTAGCATGGAATATAAAGGCCAGTATCGTCATCTCGAACATGGTCAATTCCAGCTTGATCAAATTGTGAATACGCTTTACAAACATATCCGCGCTTATCGCGGCAATCACAGCAAAACCTTGTCACCAACACCTTTAAAATCATACAAATCATTTATTGAAACACGCATACGACATAAATCATCGTTTAAAACTATTTTTATCGTGACCGTATGCCTGATTTTGACTATCTTGATAAGTCTGGGTTATTTAATGGATGTTATTTCAAATGAGTCTTACAAGAACATTACGCAGTCTGGAAAAAAAGCTTGATCCTTTTTTTCACCTTGTCCATGTTATTTTCAAATCCTTATTTTCCCTGTTGATTCTCAGTATTATTGCTGTCGCTATCTGGTATGCAGGCCCGCATCTTACTGTGCAACATTATGCACCACTTGCCAATGAAGAAAGACGTTACTATCTCATCCTGCTGGTGATACTTGGCTGGTTGCTGAAATTTATTATTATTGATCTTGATATACCCAATCCCATTCATTACAAAAATACCGAACTTCGCAAAAAATGCGCCGCATTGCAAAATCGTTTCAACGGTGCCATGAAATTTTTGGCAAAAACACCTGTTGCAAAAAGTGTCAGCAAATTAAAACTCAGTGAATTACCGTGTTATTTACTGATGGGGCCAAGAAATGCTGGCAAAACAACCATGCTGATCAACTCTGGCATTCATTACATTCTGCAAAAACAATTGCATGGTCGCGAAACTTATCATCCTGGAACATCAGAAAATTGCGATTGGTGGGTCACGCGCGAAGCATGTCTCATTGATGTGCCAGGCAAATATCTTTCATCCAGTGATGCGGTCGATATTCTATCTGATGGACGTGATGATTCCGCCTTGTGGATGTTTTTCTTGCGCATGATGCGAAAAAAGCGCGGCAAATATGCGGTCAATGGAATTATTCTCGCCTTGCCTGCAGCTGAAATTATTCAGCATATGGAAAATAAAAATTATGATGGCTTTATACGCGATTTATTTCAGCGCATTCAGGATGTACAACACATGTTTGCGCGTCCCATCACCTGTCAACTGGTCATTACCAAATGTGATTTGTTACCTGGCTTTACAGAATTTTTCGCAGAAAATAGCATTGAAGAAACCACACAGGCACTTGGCGTGACATTGCCACCGCCACGTAAAGGTGAAAATGTTACAGATATATTCACTGCACGTTTTAATACACTAATCAAAAATTTGAACCAGCAATTATTATGGCGCCTGCATCAGGAACGTAACCCAATCGCACGTCCGATCATCAAGGATTTTCCGCTACAAATAGAACGTATCAAGGAATTTGCTGTTGATTTTATCAAAAAACTTTCACTGATTCGTTTGCACGTTGCCTTGCGCGGTGTATATCTGACAAGCGCGATACAACCAGAGCCTGATGCTGAAGATGGAATTCAAATAGAACCGATTGAAACCAATGCGCATGTTATTCAGATATTTCGCGAACCTGCGGCCACATCGCGTGCTTACTTCATCAAACAATTTTTCACACAGGGAATAAATCATGAAAATATGGCTTATTCCACGCTGCCAGTGGATAGATATAAAATTCATACAGCTTATGCAGCATCGGTTGCCAGTGTTGTGCTTGCTGCCATTATTTTCGGCAAGGATTTTCAGCAAGGCATTATGCAAACCGCATCCATACAGCAGCATTTCGATGAATATCAGCATCGTATTGCAGCTTTGCAGAATCCTGCCGATCAATTAATCAGCTCCATTCATTTGCTAAATGATTTGCAACCATCTGCACAAGTACCTGCTTCACGTTTTGATTTGACCTGGATAACTAATCTTTATTCACGTCAATCGCAGAAAAAATCGGTGGAATCTTATCAACTTGCATTACGAAATATTTTAATACCCGAAATTAAAAATTATTTTGAAGAGTATCTGGCTAATCCAGTTAATAAAAATGCTGAAGATATTTATGCAGTTTTAAAATCTTATCTTATGATGGGTGAGGCAAAATATTTTGATGCGGAACAGATTACTTCCACCTTGCAAAAGATTATGCCAAAGACAATCAAGCAAAAAGATAGTCTGGCACTCATGCAACATTTGCAAACCACTTTTACCGTTAATCGCACACCGATTGCACTCGATGCGAAAAAAATTACGGAAGCAAGAAAATATTTATTTGGCTTGCCACCATTAAATTTAAGTTATGTGATATTAAAAAATATCGATAACAATAGCCATGCCAGCAATATTCGTATTGATAATGGCAATGTCTCTCCTGTCATTTTTGCCAATCAGCATTTGCTCTCCAAAATTCCACAAATGTTTACAGCGAAAATGTTTCCACAAGTCCTCGCAAAACATACCGAAACTGCTGCGCGCGAAGCTTATTCAGGAAACTGGGTGCTGGGTTATGATTTTGCCATTCAATCAGTGATGAATACAGGTTTGCTGGAGCAATTGCGTATTCGTTATGTTTCACAATATATCGAAACATGGGAAAATGCGCTGGAAAATATGCGTTTATCCATTCCGACGGATCTGGCTGCAACCGATGCCATGATAGGCAGCATTGTCAGTAATGATTCACCTTTTCTGCATTTATTAAAAATTATTCATGATAATACCAATCTTGAACCCGTGCTGGTTGCCAGTACCAAATTGCAACACATCAATGCGCTGGTCAATAAATCAGAAGATTCCAAAAAAGTTTTATTTACTATTTTTGCAACCATGCAATCCCTGCATCAATATTTGCAAACCATTTTGCATGCAGAAAATATCAAGCAAGCTGCGTATGATGCCGTTTCCAATCGCATGTTGAATCGTGGAGCACCCGATGCAATAACGCAATTGCGCATGATTGCAGAAAATTGTCCACCACCGATTCGTCAATGGTTAGTGAAAATTACTGACAATAGCTGGAATTATTTGATGCAGGAAGCAGGTCAATATCTCGATATTTCCTGGAACACGCATGTTATTCCGTATTATCGTGCTGAAATTGCTGGGCGATATCCCTTTAATTCTGCGTCGAATAACGAAGTCAGTTTTAGCAAATTCACGCAATTTTTTGGTAGTCAGGGTGTGGTGACAGATTTTTATAACAAATATCTGCAACGCTTTGTTGATACCTCAACTGCAGATTGGCACTGGAAACAAATTGATGGCAAGCCTGTTCCTTTTTCTGTAGAAACCTTGAGACAAATTCAATATGCCATGCGCATACACGATGCATTTTTCCCGAATGGTGATAATAAACTTTACGTACAATTTGCCTTGCAACCCTATAAATTTGGCAAAATGATCAAGGCGGTAAAAATTCATTTGAATGATGAGCAATTCATGGATAATCGCGAAGATGGTGGCAGCCATTTGGTAACACTGGAAGGCAATCATAAATCCAGTGTATCCAGCATTCAATTAGTGCTCGCAAGTGACAAAGTATTAAGCCGTCAATATCCTGGAAATTGGGGCTGGTTCAAATTATTAAATCAGTCATTTGAAAGTGTCATGACAAAACGCGAAACATTGTTGAATCTTTCGATGAATGAGCATCCAGCGAAATATATTTTGACAGCTGAAGGGCGCAATCCCTTTCTTGGATTGAATTTTCAATTGTTTCATTTGCCACAACAATTGACAGATGAAAAAGCGTGATGGATTATCATGTCGCATGACTGTCATATTTATTCAGGAGATTTATCATGATTAAAAAACAAAATATCGAATATCGCGATGGTGATGTATTGCTCGAAGGTTTTTATGCTTACGATGACAAACTCACTGAAAAACGTCCTGCCGTATTAGTAGCGCATGACTGGTCAGGAAAAAATGAATTCGCTTGTCATAAAGCCGAGAAATTAGCTGAATTAGGCTATGTTGGATTTGCGCTTGATATGTTTGGCAAAGGTGTATCCGGTAAAACGAAAGAAGAAAAAACTGCGCTGATTACACCATTCATGCAAGATCGTGGGAAATTACAGCAACGTATTCTTGCAGCGTTCGATACCGTAAAAAAACTGGATACGGTTGCTACCTCACATATTGGTGCGATTGGTTTTTGCTTTGGTGGTTTGTGTGTACTTGATCTCGCACGTTGTGGTGCTGAAGTCCAGGGTGTAGTGAGCTTTCATGGCTTGCTGAATGCACCGGATAATATTGCTAATCCAGTCATCACTTCCAAAGTGTTGGTATTACATGGTTTTGATGACCCAATGGTGACCAGTGATCAAGTGATTAAATTCGGTGAAGAAATGACAGATGCTAAAGTCGATTGGGAATTAAATATCTATGGCAATGCGATGCATGCATTCACCAATCCACAAGCCAATGATCCTGCTTTCGGCACGCTTTACGAAAAAAAAGCAGATGCAAGATCATGGATTGCGATGCGCGAATTTTTTAAGGAAGCATTTGGGAAGTGAGTTTCACAAGCGTAATTAATAATACATTAGCGCCACTAAAGAATTGATATTCTTATACTAAAAGGCATAAAAAATGTTAGCAAATAGAGATATCTGGAATTATACGATCGATTTTATTATTAGCGATAAAAATAGCTTTTTTTCTTTAGCTTTAACATCAAGATATTTTCTTGAATTATGTATAAATGCTTTTGCCAAGTTACCGACAATATATGGTATATGTCGTTCAGAATATACTTTTGATCTTCAGAAAGAAAATATGGCTGTTTATGATCAAATTATTTTTTGGTTATATAGAGAAAAAAGTGATGCAACCGCGGCACTAGGATCTTCCATGATAAACCATAAAATTAAGAGTTGCGGTGGAGGACTTGTTGTTAAAGAGAGAATACATTCCAACCCTATTTTATTTGAAGCAAAAAGCTGCATTTCAGCTATACAGGCAAAAGGAAATTCATTATTTTTCCAATCAGCATTTTTTAAAATTAAAAAAGAAACACTGAACTTTACAGATAATGCTCTTTTGCGCACTGACTGCAATGAGCACACAATCAAAATTAATAATATAATCTCATGTTCCAGTTGATATGTTCATTGCTGCAGGGTAATTTGCAAATCGCCCGTATGCAATTCAAATAAATGATTATCATAATCATAAAAATACAGGGAAGTATTTTTACCTTTAATACGTTCCTTGCCAGGCAGAATATTTAGATTTAAAACTTTTAATTTCTCCTCGAACTCTGGCAAATCAGCGGCATCAACCTGAAACGCAATGTGATTATAACTTTTTTCCAGCGCCTTCCCTTTTATCAGCACAACCCAGAAATTAGACAGCTTTAGAAACTTTTCATCCCTTGTTTCTTTCAGTAATTCTGCTGAAAAAATATGCTGCAAAAGATGCGATGTTTTCTCCAGATCTTCACAAGCTAACGCAATATGATTGATATTTTTAACTTTATCTTGCTTCATTTTTCACCTGCTGTGGTTTAGTCGCAACAGGGATTCAACCATGAGTTATGATCATGAACAATATCGTATATAATTAACAGATTGTTAATATATGTGAACAATCCATGAAAAAATATTACTCACAAATGATGATTTTTTATTATGTCGCTCACTTTAAAAGCTTTACTAAAGCTGCCCAGCATTTGCATTGCTCCAAAGCTTTTGTCAGCCAGCAAATGAGTGAGCTGGAAAAAAATACTGGCTTATTACTTTTTCATCGCAATACGCGCGTTATCAAACTCACGCTTGCTGGAGAATCCATTTTTGAACATGCAGCCATGATAGCAATGGAATTTCAGTCATTTGAAAATACGATTGAAGGTTTGCAAAATAAAGTGCAGGGAATATTAAGAATCACATCACCAGCTGGTTATGCGGAATATATTTTATCGCCCAACCTTCCGCATTTTCTTGCGCAATTTCCGCAAATATCATTGGAAATGAATTTCACCGGTGAATTATTAAATTTAGTCGATAAAAAAATTGATATTGCAATTCGCTTAACCCATGAACCGCCTTTGGATCGAATAGCAAAGAAGATGGGTGATTATCAAATGATAATTTGCGCATCGCCTGCTTATTTAGCTAAACATGGCGAACCTGCAACGCCAAAAGAATTGGAAAAACATGGTTGTTTAATTTATTCCACAGAAAAAAATTATAATAAATGGCCTTTTGTTATAAAGAAGCAACCGGTGCAAATCGATGTGTCTGCGAAAATGACAGCAAATAGCAGCAAGGTATTGCTGGAAGCTGCGTTGAATGGCGCAGGCATTGCACGCTTGCCCAGCTATGTTGTGCATGCAGCAATCAAGGCAAAGCAACTTAAATCTGTTTTGAACGCGTATTATCCATCTGCTATTCCGATATATGCCGTTTATGCCAAAAGTCCAATGACATCGCCAAAAGTGCATGCGTTTCTGGATTTTTTAAAGCGGATTAGTGAATAGCCTTTTGAGTAGGTTTAAATATCAATCGGCTGATAACACAGATTTTTTATGTTAAAATTCATATGCTTATATAGGTTTGTGTTGTTGCGCCGCTAATAGCGATCCTATTAGCGGCGCAACAACACAAGAATTTGGAAGATTTATGATCAATGATCGGTTTCATAATATTCAGCAAACTGCTGCCTGAAAAATAATTCTCCTGTTTCTGCAACAATGGAATTGTCAGCATAATTTCGTACAGGTTGCTGATAATTCGGCTGAATAAAATAAACCATTGAGATGCGATTATCTGTCGCATTAGTGACACGATGCAGCGCTGAACAACATTGTTTTCCCGTCATCAATTCCAGGGCATTACCCAAATTAACCACAACACATCCTTCCTGCGGTGGAACAGCTTTCCAGTCATTTTGATATTTTACTTCGAGGCCTGGTTCTTCAAAAAATAAAATGGTTAGTAAGCCAAAATCCTTATGTGCATTTAAGCGAATCACATTCTTAAGCTCGCCTGTTGAAGGACATGATTGAAACACCAATGAGCGATATGCGTTTTTGGTAGCTGCTATAAAATTATCATTTGATAATTGCAGTCTTGCAAAAATCGCTTTGATTAATGGTAAGTAAATCTGATTGATATAATATTCATTAATTTTCTCAATAAGAGATGAGTAAGTTTTATAGGGGCCAAAAGGTTCATCGGGTTCAAAAAATATTTGTTCTATCGCATTGGTGTTTTTTGATTGAGAACGTAATGCATAACCTTGATAACGATCTCCTGGATTAAGTTTATCCTTAAGCTGCCATTTTTGTTTTTCTTCCATGCTGTGTTGAAAAAACTCTCTCGCAACCTTGAGACAGGTTTGAATTTTGGTAACGAGATTTTCATCGGGTAATTTAACATGGCAAAAACCAATATTCATCAAATCATCAAGCTCAGCATGAGTTGCAGACAAGGGATTGATCGTGGGAATTAACATATACAAAATCTCCATAAATATAACGGGATTAATCATATCTTTAAAATTATAAAATAATCACGTTTTTCATTGAATATAAATTAAAAAACATATTAAATTTGGTTAACTATCCGGGAGTGATTTTCATGCACAATTACATTGACACATTAAATCTCGAACCTCACATTGAAGGTGGTTATTTTGGTGTATTTTACAAATCAAAAGATAAAATAATAATAAACGATAAACGATATGCAAATGAGTCCCAACAAGGCATGCAAAATTTTAACGTTGAACGACATGCTGGTTCCTCTATTTATTTTTTACTCGAGAAAGAAGACTATTCTGCATGGCATCGAATAAAATCAGATGAAATCTGGCATTATTATGATGGTGGAAGCGCAATTGATATTCATACAATCAACGAACATGGCAAACTCGAAACTTTCACATTGGGCAATCCGAGGTTAATAAAAAATGCTGCATTTCAGGTTGTTATGAAGGCAGGCACATGGTTTGCAGCGGAATTGAGAGATAAACAATCCTTTGCTTTGGCTGGCTGTACCGTTTGTCCTGCATTTGAATATGCTGATTTTGAATTAGCTGCAATTAGGCGTGATGAGTTAGTAGCACAATATCCTGAGCTAAAAGAAATAATTGATAAGTTTATTGGAAGTGAATGCGTGGAAGTCAAAAAATAATGTCGATGATATTTTATAGAAATGATGAATTTCACACGATATTTTATAAATAAATTTAAATCTGAATCCTCCTACTTGTTTAGCTATAACGCTTTGTTTTTTGAATAACCCATGTTAGAAATATAAGTTAAGAATGAGCTACCCTTGGGAGTAATTTGATAACTTACGCCAAAAGGTTCTATTAATTTTTGTTGTACCAAAAAATTAATATAATTATTTAGATTCCAATCTACGAATATATAATTATATTTCTTAACATTTTCAAAAAATAATTCCATTTCACGTCTTGGAAGACCACTTTGCTGATTTTTCAGATATTCCAAAAGATTAATTTGTGATCCGAAAATTATATTATATATTCTTTCATAATCGATAATAATATCTCTAACAGCAATATCATTTAATAGTTTATTTTTCTCATTTGTAATATTGTTATATTCAGTTCGAAAATTTTTAACCAAATCTGATATCAATTTACTTGGGATTGATTCGGCAGCAGTCTTAGTATCTATTTGGCTTTTACTTTCTAGTTGTGTTTCCTTTTGCTGTTCTGCAATTATCTCTACGCCAGATATTTTAAACTGACAGACTCTATTAATAAAATTGGAAATATCAGTTTTAAAATAACAAATACACGAAAATACTAATAATGGCCAAATCAATATTTTTATATATTCCAAAACAATACACGATATTTCCCAATTACAACTTAGTTCCATATATCCTCTCAAGTGATAGTGATCATTTTTTTATTTACACAGCCTTATTAATCCTGATTTTTATTAATAATAATTAAACAATACCTTGTTCAATCAAATTAACCAGAAAAGGATGTGATACATTTAATAAATCGGCAACTTCTTGTGTAATTAGCTCTGCATTTGCATATGTCAAGTGAATCGTATTTTCTTTCGTCATCTGTTGTAGAACTACATTAATGGCTTAAATCAATATAACGTACCATTTCTTTTTCTCACTTCGGCAGACTCTTCACATCCGTATTCTTCGAATACGCATCGAGAATTTCTTCCAGCAACTGATCCGCGATACTAAGATTTGAACCTTCTTCAATCACACCTTGCGCTTCCTTGATCACAGCAAGACGTGTTTCAATCAAAGTCTTGACCGATCCCGATGGAAATAAATTCGCAAGCACACGACGCGCTTCACGTGGGCCAAGTTTGGCATAAAGTTTATTACGTAATCGCGCATCTTCTGCTGTCGTACTAAATGCCCATAATTCAATTGGACCTAATGTGTTCGTCAATAATTGTGTATTCAATCCTTGCTTAGTCGCAAATTGTGCGAGGAAAGTTGCACCACCTTCGCGTGGGCCATGCACGCGTGTTTTTAAAGCAACACGCGCAGTTTCCGATAAACCAAAAATTTCTGTCGAACGCCTGATGGCTTGCTCAGGTCCTGCATCCATAATAAAAATGGAGGTACCAAATTCCACCATCACCGCATCAAAATCATCCAGCGATTGCGAAATTAATGCAATTTGTACATTCCATTTTCTGCCTTCACGCATATCCAGAATCACTTGATCACGAACGGCATGCGCTTTTGAAGTACGATGAAATTCGTCATAAACAATACGCTTGGAATCTTCACGAATTTCTGAAATACGTTGACGATGATAATCACGATACGCTTCGTTAATATCAGTCAGCACATCTTCTGTCAGATAATAATGTCGCGCGAGACTATAACGTGCGAGCATGTACATCACAGCAGTCTGACGCTCTGCAGCATCACCGCCACTCTTTGCTACTTCATCAAGATCAAGCGAAACAATACGCGCATCACCAATATCAAAACGCGTGATGTTGGATAAGATCGGATATTCACGCACAGCGCTCGATATCATGCGGCTAAATGCCTGAATTAACGGCTCGCCAGTTGGCGCTTTGACTAATCCATATAAATCTTCAATGACTTGCGTACGACAGATTGCTGCAGCATCGGCAAGCAATGGCATCGCATAACGTTGTGCAAGCATTGCTTCATGATGAAATCCAGCGAGAAATAACGCATCAGTGACTTCCCACCATGTGGTGCGATCATCGAATACAAATCCTATCTCACTTAAAATATCGTCTACCAATACTTCAATGCCATTGGTATAGGGATGTGGTTTGCCTCCATCAGATAAGTAGGTATACATTTCATCAACGACTAATCCTGCCATATCAGAAATACCATCATAAGGACGCTCTGCACCCAAGGGTGTAGCAAGCAAGGTGACAAAGTTCACCAGAAAGCCGCGCTCTTGAGGAGACGGACGACGACAACCTAATTGTGTATCAAATGGATTGATGGAATATTCCGGTGTCATGCGTAAACGATGATAGGCAACATAATGCCGGATATCTGGCGGCAAGGCTTCTTTCAACAATGAAATTAGTCCGCTGCTGGAAGGTCCAATGTCAACGATGGCAATGCGTGGTAAACGTGTAATACCACCAGATAAACATAAGGCAAGATTGATGGCATTTGATAATACGGATTTACCTGAACCTGGTCTTGCATACATGAGATCAATCCAGGTGGTTTGCTGGGCAGAACCAGGCTGATACGGCCAGGGTTTGCCATCCGGTGAACGTAATAATAATGCGCCATATGTCCAGGCAGAAGCAGGACGAGTAAAAGGAAGCATAAAAACCGCATCAGAAAGTGGCGCAACAGAAGGGGTTGCAACACTATTCGCTGTAAAACCCAGCAAACTGGATGCCACACCAGCAAAAGCATCGCCGCATACTTCCGACACTTCGCACGTTCCCCAGCCTTCAACCGCTTTTGCTAATTCAGCTGCGCGAGTGCGCAATAAACGAATATTATTTTCCGGTGCCCACGTCGCAAGACTCACTTGTAATTTGACGACTGCATCATCGGTATCAATATCAATACGTCGTAATAATTTGATAGCATCATGAATCAAACCATTTTGCGCAGAAGAAAAACTTAAAATGGATGCCATTGTGGATTTGAATCCGAGTATTCCAAGACCACCACTTTCAATCAGGAATGAAATGCGCCATGGCACACGTGTCGGCAAGGTACGCGCCAACAATGAGGTGAATGTTTTTAAATCCTGTGGAAATAAATCAATGAATATCGGCGTATAAATTTTGTCGCCTGAACGTACGGTACGTAAATCCAGCACTTCTGCATCACGTGGAAAAATTTGTCGGGATAAAGGTGGATACATTAATCCAGAAAGCTCATGAGATGCCTGACGCGATTCATGTACAGGAACAGTATCGCCAGGAAGAACGGGTTTCCATTCCTTGTCCGTAAAATCAGGATCAGCAGAAACACGCATCGCATACACTGCATCATGCACTTCCAGTAAAGTGCTAAATACATTCAGCGCATTTAAATCAGTAACAATGGAACGTACGAATGAAGCATGTGCTTCACGCAAATCGGGAACAGCTGCCAATAAATTTTGACCGCCAATAAAAGGAGGAATTTTATTTTCGCGAATAAGATTTAATTTATCCTTGGAAGCACGTTTCATTTGTTCACGTGTCAGGGAATAAGGACGTGTCCATAATACAAAATATAATTCTTCATGCGCGCAATATCGGGAAATATAATTAATGCGCTCCGCAAATAAATCATCGAGATCAAGATTAAGACGTTTGGCAGTAGCGCGCGCAGGCCCGAGAATATCTTCTATTTCTGTCTTAACGGTTTCCCTGTCATAGGAAAAATAAACTTGTACGGCGTGACCAGGGCGTTTCAGGGTGGCTTGCAAACCTTGCGTTAATCCCTGATGAATCATGTCAAATTCTTCCTGACCGATTAAACGTGTGACACCAAAGACACGTACAACGGAAATCAGGGAACCATCGCGTGCAACCAGGGTGTGAGGATCATCAGCAGTTTCAAGATCACAATAGGATTCAACCGTTTGTTTCAGCTCCGTGCTAAACCATGCCAGAATCGCATCAATGCCATCCAGAAGAGGATCTATAAAAGTACGATCGCGCATTCGCATTCCCTTTATTATTTACCCGCGTGTTGCTTTTCTGCCTCCAGCTCTTCAATTGCAGCTTTCGCCCACGCATCCAGTTGTACCTTGAATTTGGTTTGTGAAGGAAGTAAACGTAAATCTTTTAGAATATTGACTTGCATTTTTTGCTGAGCCCGAAATTCAATGATGATTTGTCCCATGATAGCAGGATTACTTGTGCCAGCACCGAATTTATTTTCTACAATCTGACTGCGAAATTTTAAACTGCGATAAATGGATTGTGCGCTATCGTGATAACCACTGTTGTTATCCATCGCGCAAAATAATACATGACAAAAACTGTTTAAATCATTTTGACTCATTTCTGGTAGATAAACTAATTGTCCGCCACCCATCTCATCCATGCCCACAGCTTGCAAAAATAAACATTGCGTGCAAAAACAGCATGCCGTAATCAGATTATTGAGTTTGTTATTGCTGTAATTGGAATCGAGATTGATGACTTCCTGATATTCTCTCGCCTGAAAACCACAATATTGGCAGGTATAACGATCGCGTTCGAAAACTTTTTTTTGAACTGGCAGGAAGGCTTTGTCATCCTTACGTCTGACAAAGGCCCGCCATCCCGATAAATTAACAGCCAGTTTTAATTCATGCACTTTAAATTAACCACCCGGTGTTGTTCCACCCTTCTTACCAAATGTTGTCAGACCAGATACGCTTGAAACTTCACCGCTCGTACCAAACAAGGTTTGACCTGAAACCTGAAATACAGTTGGGATGAAAATAAGTGCTGCGCCGACGAACAATAATGCAATAGGTGTACCGATTGGAATTTGCGTTGGATTATCTTTGTGAGCCTTGAATTTCACAATGGAACCTACGACGAATGCCATACCAGCGACATATGAAACTGCGGTTACTAACTTGGCTAATGCAGCAACGTTACTGGTTGCCGTGGTTGCAACTTTGGCAATACCAGATGTTGTTTGCGCACCACTACTACCTGATGTTTGTGCAAGAGCATAAGTCGCAACACCCATGCATACCAATGTTAATAACGCCAGAGCCACTTTCTTCATTTCCATCTCCTTATCAAATTAAAATCGATTATGTTGATTGAATACCGAGTGTTGCAAATACCATCTGTATAAAATCGTAAAGGTTGATACAGAATATTCCGCCAATTATATGTGTAACGGCACGAACAAGGGAACCCTGATGACCATGTCCAACTTTGCTCATCATGACTAAACCGCGGATAAAAGCGACTACACCAATAAACTGAATAATGGAAAAACACACATTAATGGTTTGCTGCCATTGATCGGATTGTGTCAGATAACCATAGGGATTAGGTTCTGCCCAGAAAGTACTTAAGCCAGTTTGCACCGCTGAAGGCAAGTAAATTAGCAACGCACCGACAATAATCATTGTCAGTGGTCTGGATAAATGATGTTCGTGAGACATTTGTGTTCGCATCTCACCCATGTGTTTAAGCTGCATAATGCCTCTGATCACCAGAACAAAGCCAATCACATAAGCAAGTGCCGTGACAAAACTGGTGAGATTGGGAATGGCTAGCCCAATATTGGCAACCATGGTTTGTGCAGATGGTATAGAAAGACCATTCGTCTGAGTCTGGGCTTGTGCATGATCGGGAAGTACAAAAAACAGGATGAAGAAATACAGACAAGCGTCAAATAGCTTGTGGAGCCTGCGACGTAAATTTTTTATCGACATCATCGTAACCTCGTTTTGGGCTATCCTCCATTCCCGTAAGATAATGATACGGCTTTCGTGCCTGTATTAATTTCAACAACACCATCGTATGGATCAATTTTGGTAACGCGGCCAACATCACGTATGACATCTCCTTCTGCTACCGTCAATGTTTCACCGTTTTCAGCACGCAACCAGGCGCGTCCAGGAATAATGGCTTGCACATTATATGCCACTCTGACTTCTGGCGCTCTTGCCTGAACAGGTGGAGGATTATTTAATGATGTGCTTTGCGCAGGCATCGTATTCTGGCTACGGCGTGTTAACACTTGTACCAGTTGATTAATCTGCGCTTCCATATCTGCCACACGTGCACTCAATGATTGAATCTGATTTTGCATAGCTTTGGTTTGCATGGTGAATTCATTATATTGCTGGGTGTATTGCGCTTGCATTTGTGTCATTGCCTGCTGACTAGCAGTACTCATGCTCGCAGACTTATCCTGGATATAAGCATTCATGGCTGCATCCGGTGATGCAGGCTGACCTGATGCAACGTTAGATTGCACTGGAATCAGTGTCGGCATGGTAGCTTGTGGTGCCTGGGTTACTGGCTGCGAAACGGGTGCGGGTTGTTGCGCCGTCACACCTACTTGTGGATTAGCAGATGGAGCTGGTGCAACTGCGGGTGTTGGAGCAGGCGATGCTGCCATTTGTTGCACTGGCTGTGAGGGAGCTTGTTCAACCGGTGGCTGAGTAGCAACCGTCGCAGGTGCGATACTGGTTGAAGGTATGGAAGAACCAGGAGCGACTACCTTATAAACCACAAAAACAATCGCAGCAAAAAGCACAATGCTGATTAGCATGCGCCGAGAGCGACCGAATCGCGAAATAAAACCTGCACCCTGATCCGAAGCAGGAACGGTTGTCGTTTTGGACGTTTCCGGCTCGACTTCGTAGCTTACCTCTTCAGATTCTTCAGAGAAGTGATATTCGCTATCGTCTTGTCCTTCAAAATTATCTCGATTACTTGACATCTTATGTTGCCTCTCCCATCAGTCCCTAATTCGATATATAAAAGTATAGTGCATCCATTCAACACAAGTTTCTAAAATAATCCTCAAGTTATATCAGCTGGTTACATCGTTCATAAATAATATACCCAGGCTCACACCGGAATCCACTCTTACTGTCGGCGGACGGTTGATATAGTTCTGGGTCGCGTTGCCTAATGTTTGACCGACCTGACCCAAACCTACCATGATCTTATTACCCGAACTTAAGGCAGGATGCGTGGTACTGGTGCCAAAGATACCCGTAGTAGATGTGCCTTCATTGGTAATTGCAGTGGAATAACCTTGCAGGAAGGAAGTTGCCATAATGGCACCAAAACGCATCATCCAATGGTAATCTACTGTGCTTGCAATCGCTGTGCGAGCTGTGTCTGGGTCAATTCCATAAGCTGTGATAGTACGTGATTTCGGCCAGTCATCCACATTCATCATCGTGAAGTTCAGGCTCACGCGATCCATTTGTCCAGTCACACCTTTGGTCGTGATGATCTTGCCTAATACCGTAGCACCCTTGTATTTGCCTTCGACAATAGTTGCCATCACTGGTGTATCTGGATAATCGCTATTAATCGCTGTATCGAGTACTGCAAAATAAATCGTTCCACCTTTAATAAGCGATGGCGTACCTGAAGTTGTTGTGGTTGTTGTTGTAGTAGTCGCAGTACCAGCAGCACCTTCACCCGTACCCGTTGTGAGAACTGCTGTTTTGGTTTCCGGTGTTCCTTCCTTGTGTGTCATTACTGTTGTTGGTTGCCAGGTTGAAATTAATTGCCCCGCCTGACCATTCATTGCATTCATGACCGCCGTCAAACGTGCCTGTCTTTGTTCTGCCGTTTCCACTGCCACTTGCGTTTGGGCTGCTGCAAATTCACCAGGTGCAATCGCTGGTGTATTTGGCGTAGCCACTTTCTGCTGCAGGGCACCAAAAGCACCTCCAGCAATGGGCGCAGATGGCGCAGCACTCAGGTTCTGATAGTCCCTTAACAATTGCTCAGCTTGATCCGGTGTGATTAATCCAGCTGCCACCATGCGTTTCAATGCTGCTGCGTAATCAGCAGGACTTGCGTTATTCGCCTGTAAATCTTCCAGTTGTTTTTTGGCATCGCGATATTGTTTTACTTTTACATAATCATTTATTTTCAGTTGTGCGATATCAGGTGTGATCTGCTTCTTTTCCACCATACTCGCGATAGCTAATTTAAACTGATCCGTCGTGACATCATTCTGAATCATGCTTGTCAGTTGCGCTGCGACATCTGGTGTAATTTTTCCTGCTGATAATAAATCACTGATTTCCTGATACGCTTCATTTTCAGCTTTTTGCAGTAATGCATCTATCGTACCAAGTGAACTATTACCAGATTTTAATGCGCGATAACCTTCAAGTAATTTTGCTGCATTCGCTGGTGTAATCTTTCCCTGTTTCACGAGAGCATTCAATTGTCTGGCATATTCATCAACAGGAACATTTTTTTCAGTGAGTGCGACCAGTGTTTTGGCAACATCAGGATTGATCGCACCGTTTTCCGCCATTTTGTTAATGGCAGCCACTTGCTTCTTCAACGCTTCCTGCATGCGTTGATCGTTATATTGTTTTAATAATTTTTTTGCGGTCTCTGGAGAAATTTTTCCATCCTTTACCATTTGCTGTAAAAGATTGGCATATTCGGCGGGACTTACTCCGCGACGTTGTGCATCCAGCAACTGATTGGCTACATCCAGCGGCAAATCACCGGATTTGATCATGGCATCCATGGCTTTTTCACTGTCGTTCAACAATGCATTGGCATGCTGCTTTTTATATTCATCCAGTAATTCACGTGCCTGGGCAGGAGTCAGCTTTCCGTCCTTGACCAGCTTATCGAGTGCATCAGCATATTCATCAACAGAAACATTTTTTGCTGCAAGATCATTCAACATGCCAGCAACATCAGGATTAACCTTGCCTTCACGCACCCATTGATCCAGCAGATTTTTAACATTGGCATTATTGTCTGAACAAATCACACAGGAACCTGGTCCAAAACTGGTGTTGATTTGGGTTGGAATAGCACTCTGCCCTGACATCTTTGCCGCTTCTGCTGCCTGAGCATTGGCTTGCACCAGTGTACGCTGGTATTCCGCAGTCACTGATTTACTGCCTGGGACGGATTGCAATCCTGCTGGCACATTGGCGACACGGGTTGGGCCGAGCGCGCCTTCACCACCCCCAAGATAACTTGCTCCAAAATAAATTCCCAAAACAATAACGACAACCACACCAAACAATAGCAAGACTCTTGCACGTGCATCCATGCGGCTAAAGAAATTCAGTTTGGAAAAATCAGCCATCAGAATCCCTCTATCTTAAGTTCTGCAGGCTCACCATATTTGGAAATAAGCACTGAGGAAGTTTTAGGAAGTTCATACGCAATCATGCCATCGGGGCTGGTCATTTTTCCTGTCCAGCCTGGCGATAGCACAGTCATGCGTGTACGCAAATACATTCTTTCGCCGAGTAACCATGCCTGACAATCACCACCACCCATCACGCTTAATAAACGACTGCCAGCAGGTGCTACACCATCCAGCACACCCAGTAATAATTGATTGGCACTAGCCGGCAATGGTGTGCCAACAGGAAGTTCCTTGGTATTCGGGCCAATTCCCGATACATGAATATCCACACGATAATCGACAACACGCTGTCCTGACACTAACTCGAGTGTCACCGGTGTTGGCAGGCCAACTAATCTGACAACGATATCGCCATCGCTATAAGGAGATAATGCCTGAATGATAAGAATATTACTTTTTCCATTCCATTGAATCGCGACTGCCTTGGGATTACCGACATCAAATGCTTCAATCGGCCATGGTGATCCTGTTGAATCCACAAACACCAGTGATGAAACATAACCATTGGCAAGTCTCACTGCTGGTGGTGTGGTGCCAGGAGCAAGATTAATCATCAAGGTGGATGAAACTGGTTTCGGTGGAATATTGGCAGGAATCGCCGCAGCTCGCTGCATTCTGTCAATCTGCTGATGCAATTGCACGACTTGTGAAGGCGAAAGTGGCATCTGGTTACGCAACAAATTATTAAATGCTTCACCCGAATCTGCATCAGGTGGAATTCTGCTTTTCGGTGCAGTTTCCAGCATCGCTTCCTGTTCCTGCTCATACGTTAATGCAGGAGAATGCAATTTCGGTCGGGCTGGTTTATCTGTTGTGGACTGCGTGTAATAAAGTTCCTGCCCACCAGGTGGTGGAGTAAACGCAGCAGCAGGAGTCGTGGTCGTTGTGGTCGTTTCGGTGGTTTGTACATATCCGTTGGTTTGCAACCACTGATTGAAATTCTGTTTACGCATGGGTGCTGCCGCGTGATTCCTGCCACCATGATGGAATGCTGGTGTGGTTGATGAAATAACACTGGTTGTCGTATCAGGTATGGTTGGGTTGATAACAGGTGGTACCGGTGCATTTACCACTGGTCTTGCTGGATCAGGTGTGGCGACAACTGTCGTTGTTACATTTGGCGCTGGTGTGTTCACTACTGTTGTCGTTGTATCTGGTGGTGGTGTGCCTACCACTGGTGTTGCTGCGCCCTGATCAGGTAAAGGAATGGGAACGGTCGTCGTGGTAGTTGTCGTTTGCTGGGCAAATGCGGAAGACATAACGATTGTCGTCAATAATGTGAATGCTAATTTACAAACGTTTTTTACCATACTCGTCATTGCTTCCCTATTGTGTCTGGTTTCCAGTTGCTACTGGAGCCTGAATCACATTATCAATGCCTATTCCTGTCAAATTATTCAGGGTAGGAACTCTTACTACTAATATTTGATAAGTTATCGTCACATTTGGCGGCGGTTTGAGTCCAGCATAATTAATGATTACTGGAAATTCCACCCACCATCCATATTTGCCAGAATCGGGTGATACTCCTTCCCGCAAAACAATAGGTGCCAAAGAAGGCTTAGCAGTAATAAACAACTTGTAAGCTTGCACATTATTATAGTTCGCATAGATATTCAATTGGTTTAAAAATGCTGTCCAGCCATCGCTGGTAAAATACTGCGAATAATTCTTGAGTTGATCATTGTAATGATTGAAATCGAGCATGAGTGAGCGCGTAAATACATTTGCAACCCATTGCAAAACATCTGGCGTAGCGAGATAAGGTTGATTGAGTGGGACTGATTGGACAACACGCATGTCATTATTTACTTCAAAGATTATCGGTGCGGGTTTATTAAAATAAAAAAAAATGGAAAGACAAACAACGATGGCAAGCGCAATACACATGCTCAGCATAATGAAAACAACTTTTCCTATGCTGTCACGATAAAATTCATCCCGTAATTTGACAACACTTCTCTCTTCCAATCACCTTCTCCCATCACCTCTGTCATTGAGCAGTATTTAATTGTGGTTGTGTGGCGGGACTATTATTCGTCGCCATACTATAAATCAGCTGCACAATACCCAGACCATTATCCCCTTCCAGTATCTTCTGACGCTGCACGATGACCGATACATTTAATGCGTTTGAAAATTGGTTCGATCCATCATAAGGAGGCATGCTGTAAATGACAAGCAAAGGCATAGTTAATTTCCACGCATAAGCACCTGTTAATAACCCTGCCATCTCAACTTGCGGCTTTTCAACGACCTGTGCCGTTACAATTTGTTTACGATCCGTTAGCGCCAGCAAATTATTCGAAGCAGTCAGGGCTTTCATATATTGCTTCCAGCCATAATTGGTAAAGTATTTTTCTACATCCTGTAATTGCTGGCGATAATTAATAAAGTCATACGATGCGGCTTGCTCAACCGCATTGATCGTCCAGTCAATGACTTTATCCTGTGGCATGTTTGGAATATTGACAGGAACAATCTGGATCAAACGACCCACATCATCTGCTGCAAAATATAAAGGTTTGACAGGATTGCGCAACAACCATGCGAGAATAACCATCAATAAAATAATCAGTAAAATATTGAGAAACAGCGCGCCCAGCGCCAGATAATGCAACCGCTTATAAAAAGCATTTCGCGATAAAATCAGCACTAGCGCATCATTCATGTTTCCACCATAAGAAATTGATCAATACCGATGGCTTGCTTATTTTCACTTGTTGGCACACGCACAATGGAAAGTACCACAATAAAATCATTTTTAGTCACGGTATTTTCAGATTGATACGTGACCAGAAAAGGAATTTGAACTCGCCAGACATATCCTTTTCCAGGAATATCACCCTGATTGGAAATCACCGGTGTGCCAGAGACAACACCATAAACAAATAATTTATTACCTCTTACAGTCTGCAAAAGTTTTTTAACGGATTCCTGATATTGCTGCCAACCCAGATAAGTAAAATATTCACGAGCTGCGTTTATCTGACTTTGATAGCGCAGGAAATCAAACGTGTAGGCAACTGTTGCCGCCTTGCTTGCCCAGCGCAGGATAGTATCCGGCAGAAGATTGGGTTCATCTGATGAAATCAGCAACATACTTTTGCCATCAGGTTGTTGCGCATTAAATTGTGGCAAAGGTCTATGCATCACCTGATAAAAAACTACAGTTAAGACAATAAACAATATAAATAATAATCCGATAAGCAGGCTCAGAATTTTATGATAATTATCGCGATAAAAATGATTATCACGTTCGGTATAAATTTTTTTTACATCATCGAGAGCCATACTGATACCTGGGTTGCGGCATATCTAAAATTTTTCCATCAGTGGTATTAGCGTAAAAACGTCTGGTGGGTTCATAGAAAAAAATGACATACAGAATGGCAACCAGCAATACAAATATCAGCATCATGGTCATGAATATCCAGCGCAATAACTTACGAAATTGATCGCGATAAAAATCTCCTTGCAATCGCGGGATTTCATGTCGTCTGCCTACCACCGGATTATTCCTCCATCACGCGCAAGTTTCATTTTGACTGCAAGGATCATCGGGGTTACCTTGCAATTTTTCTGCGAGATCATCATGACTACCGCAGGTATATAATTTTTCCAGCGTAATTTCGATGCGATAATTATCGTTTTCCTTCCATGCACAAGTACTTCTTTGCACAGGATGAACGCCACCATATCCCACCGCATACAAAAGACGCGCATCAATGCCGGCTGCTACCAGATATCGGGAAATACTTTCTGCCTGTTCCTGTGAGAGACACAGTCCGATATCGTTTTCACGCATGGGATTGGTGAAGGTCGTAATCTTTACCAGCATTTTCGTATAGGTATTAATATATTTAACGAGCATATTCAGTGTGGAATAAGCATCTGGTTTGATTTTCGCTGACATGTTTTCAAAAACACGCGCGGAAGGCAGCACTATCAATACCTGATCACCTAACACAACAATCGTTGCACCACGATTTTGTAATTTGTCGATAATGTTTGTCTTGCTATCGATATAAGCACCATAACTGGCACCAAAGACTGAACCAATCAGCATGCCGGGCAATACGCCTATGCTTGAAATAAAATATCCGGTGAGTCCACCTGCTGCACCACCTAATACTGCACCGTGAGTTTTTTGATTGGCATTTTGCCATGAGTCTGCGAAGGTACTGCGTGAGGAAGCATCTATTCTTTCGTCGGTGTGTTCCACACCTTTATCAATATTGGAAGTGACGGTGCGCTCAACATCAGAATAAGCACACGCGCAAAGAATCAGAGTGTACAGTGCGAATGATGAGAAAAGATAACCCAGCTTGACAAGAAACCGTCGCTCCACCGCTTATTTTTCTCCTTCCTGGCTCGTTTTCAGGGAATTAACATAATCACATAGCTCACCTGCAATAGCTACTACTTCCTCGCTCGGTAAAAGCGAGCCTTCAACAGAGGGTGGATAGTCTGTTGCGAGTAGCATATCTTTCATAATTTCATTCGTCATTGGTGCAGCTTGTGATGCAGCTCTTCCCATTAAACGTTCCAGCAATTCGATTTTTTCCTTTGCCTGTGAGCGATTGATTAATGGTTCACTGAATTTGCCAATTTGCGTATTGCCAACAATTGTTTTAACCATTTCATCCAGCGAAACTTTAGCGAAAATATTGAGTTTGCCATCATCAAAACTTTCAACTTCTTCTTCCTCAATATTTGCTGCCGCTTCTTCTGCTGTTGCAGCATTACGATTATGAAAAGCGAGTAGCGATGCCAAAGCACGCTCAATTGGATTTTCTTCGGTTTGCGAAGTCAGCAAATCAGAAATAATCTGGATTTCTTCACCTTCATCCGTTGGCATGCTGAAACTGGTATCGGTTTGCATAACTTTTTTGAAACGATCCAGTCTTTCTTCCAGATCCAGAAATGCACGATTGGGTGGTGATTCCACTTTAAGGAATTGATTCAGGCGCATTTTGATGGGCGGAGCGGGATTGGCATAAAACATTTTGGCGCGAATGATTTTGGATTTGAAAAAGATATGCGCTTCACCTTCACGTTGTTCTTTCAAATCCAGCAAATCAATACGCTGACGTTTTTCAGAAGAAGCGCTGCGACTATCCATATAATTATTGAGTAAACTGCCGGCATTGGTCTGGAAGGAATCCACTTTGGTGACATACGATTCACCTGCCGTCTTGTGAAAGAATTCCCAGGTTTCATGCGGATCTTCAAGTTTCATACAAATCTTGATGTTGGTATTGGCACCGATGGATGCCGCTTCTTCTTTCGATGCTTTCTGAAATGCTGGCAAATCCTGACCGGCAAAAATAACTGAGAATCCCAGTGATCGCGCCTGAGCAGGCACGACAGCAAAACCTTTTACTGCATAATAACCATATTCATCGAGTACGCACATATAAGGTGTGAGAGCAGAAGTGGGTTTGCGTGTAATGACTTCACGATAAGTACCTTCCACGGTATCGCCGAGACCAGATGCCATCATGGCTTTCAATGATGCAATAATTACCTTGCCAAGGTTGGATAATTCATCAGGAGATTTTTCCAGTGCTGGCAACAACACCACCAGAATACGCCGGTTTAATACCACGTCTTTCAAATCCACTTCGGCAAGATTGACGCGGATGATATGACCATAAGTATCTGCGAGCGAACCGAAGGTTTTGGTTAACTGCATGGTAATAAAGCCGTGCTGCTCCAGCACTTGTGAACCTTGCTTGCCTTTTTTGGATGGATCATAACCTGGCAAGTTTTTTACATAGTTCTTGATGGGTTCAATTACCAGATCCGGTGCTTCAGCGAGACTCACAGGTTCCTGGTTATCGCGTGGAAACATCCTGTCCATAGCGATTGCTTCAAGACGATTCAATTCGAAATAATTACGAATGGAGTTGGCGTCCAGCAAAATCTTGCCTTGATCGCGCATATAAACCAGCACTTTCATCAAGGCTTGCACGAATACAATGGCACGGCCTTTCCACATATCACCATCTGCACTTTGCGTACCCGAATCCATGAGACTGACAACCAGTTCTGACAACATGCTCGAAGAACCGTTGCAAAATGGATTCATGGTATTGGATAAACGTTTTTCCTGCGCACCAATAATATCGCGTGCGCCAGTCATGAAATTAATCAGCAACAAATCATCTTCACGTCCCATGGTGCGACACATGGAAAAGACGCTGGCAAAAAGTGAGTTATCACCCTTACCATCGACATAGAGAAAACCACTACCTTGCACGAGTGCGTTAAATGATAGTGAAGTCAAGGCAACCGTTTTACCGCTACCAGTTGATCCGAAGATGAGAACATGCGTACGCATGTCTTCGTTGTTGAACCAGAGTTCTTCATTGTTACGCTTGTTATTTCCGAAGAAAGCAATGCCGCGTGCTTCACGTGGTTTATCGGAACCTGGCATGGGATCGTTATAATCCTTTACACCGGAACGTTGTGGCATACGGAAGGGCAATAAACTTTTGCGCGTATAAGCGTAAAGGAAAATACCAAATCCAATCAGCGCCACCACTTCACTAATGGCTGGAAAGAAATAAACCGCGCCAGCAAAGGTAATCATGGTAATCGCGCTATTGATGGGATCCTTGAAGAAATCAACTATCTTCATACCTAGCGTACGTGTATCACGCAGTAAGAGTTGAGGTGCTAATTCATGCTGTTCTTCAAGTCCGCGCATTGGCATGATCAGGTTGTCTCCTCGTCAGGACGATAAATCACTTCTTTCAATGCAAGCACCATGGCATTGGTTGCTTCTTCCACCATGGGTACATATAACCTTCTTCCCGCTTCTTTTTCAGCAAGCCAGTGAGCAAAAATTCCTGCGACTTCGACAAAAGGTGTTTGTCGGCCGACGGTATTCAATATATACCATAGCCTTCTGTCCACTGGTTTTAGCCAGAGAAAATCAGCTGATGCCTGTACACCATCATCACGTGCAGCCAGTAACATCGATGCCATCACCGTAAAACCATAAGCATGTGAACGCACAATATTCTGTACCAATTTGGATTTTTCATGCTTTTTAATTAATTCATTCACGCCTGCATAATTTAATGTGCCACTGCCAGATGATTCAGATAATTGTTTTAGTAATTTCTGTGCAGCCTTGGTATCAGCATTAATACGTGCAGCAAATACGGCAAATAAGGCGCGCGCATAAGGTGGTAATTTTTCTGTGCCCATCCAGAGTGGGCCTAATTGTGTCACAAATATTTTATTGGTCGCACCGCGTTTCAGTACAACTTCAATCCTGTCCCAATCCTTGCGACTCATGCCTTCCTTGCGTTCAGGTCTCACTTCTTCGAGTAATTTATATTTTTTGCAAAATAACATTGGCGTCAATGCCATCGCCCAGGGACCAGTATCAATATCTGTCTTGATCAAATCGAGATTGACGACCGGAGAAATTTGCGGCCAATTCTGGCTTTCCAGTTTGGCAAAATCCTGCATGTTATAAGTACGTCGATAAATGCGCGCAGAGCTTGAAACATAAACCAGTATTCCTAATACCACCATTAACGCAGCCAGTGGAATGCGAACATAATCACCCGCCTGGTTTCCCAAAGAGACAAGGTTCATGAAGGTTATTTCAGTAATATTGCTGCGTGCTTGCAATAACTCATCACGCAAGGTTTCAAAATATAGAGGGTGTTTTACCAGACCGCCAAGATAGGTGAGAACATCGAGTTCATAAATTTTGAGAGTAAGAAACCCATAAGCAATTTGCGTGCGGAATCCAAACCAGATGAAACCGCCAATCACGCCTATTGCTACCAGAATCCACAAGAGATCATAGGAATGATCCCCCTGGCCTCCTCCACCCTGTGATGCTGCTGGTGCGGGCATAATCCACTCCCCAAATATAGATGGTCGCTTCTTTTATTATAGGTGATTTGAGAAAGAGCCTGATGGCGGAAAGACCAGCATAAAGCTATATGCTGGTCAATTTTAGGCTAGTATTCTTCTTCCTGTCTTTGTTGTTTTTCCTTGATTTCATCAAGGGTTTTGCAATCAATACATAAGGTTGCGGTGGGTCTGGCTTCAAGACGTCTTAAGCCAATATCCACGCCACACACTTCGCAATAACCATAATCTTTCTCACGCAATAGCTCGAGGGATTCCTCTATTTTTTTCAATAACTTGCGTTCACGATCGCGGGTTCTTAATTCCAGGCGGAAATCTTCTTCCTGACTGGCACGATCATTGGGATCCGGGTAATTGATCGCGTCTTCCTTCATATGAGTGACGATTTTATCACCACCTTCCAGAATACGTTGACGTAAAGCCATCAAGATATTTTTGAAATGTTCCTGCATGTGAGGACTCATGAATTCTTCAGTCTTTTTGGGCTTGTAAGGAGTAATGCCCAGAACTTCAAGACTCGGTTCAAGTATGTCTTTTTCTTTCGCTGCCATAATTCAATTCTCCTACCCTGAGATTAATTGTAGTCCAAGTTTGACACCTATACCAAAAATATCACCTGAACCGCAAATAAAATTTAAAAAATGTGCTTAGGGAAAATACCGTGCAATCGTTGCTCTTTCCTGACCAGACAAATCTCGTACAGAATGAATCTGGCTATAAGCGCACGCAGCAAAAATTTTTCTGACGGCAGAACCTTGCAAAAATCCATGTTCTATCAACAGCTGACCACCTGATTTCAAATACTGTTTTGCTGAGTGAATAATGGTATGGATGGAATCCAGCCCATCGAGTCCCGATACCAGTGCACTGCGTGGTTCAAAAGCAAGATTTTCTGCGTAGATATCCCATTCCATCTCACCTATATAAGGTGGATTGCTGACAATGATATCGAAGCCATCCGAAGGTAAAGCTGCACACCAATTGCCCTGGTGAAAGGAAACATTATTAATGGACAGACGCCGCGCATTCATTTGTGCCACCTTCAATGCACATTCACTGTCATCGGTGGCATGAATTTCCCAATTGGGTCGTTCATGCGCCAGTGCAAGAGCAATTGCACCCGAACCGGTACCGAGGTCTGCTACCTTAAGCAGCGTCTCGCGTGGATGATCAGACAATATCGAATCAACCAGTAATTCTGTTTCAGGACGTGGGATAAGTGTATCGGGTGTGACTTGCAATTGTAGCGAATAGAATTCTTTTGTCTCAGTAATATAAGCGATGGGTTCGTGATGACGCCGCCGCGACAAACAATTGGCATATTCCCTGATTTGCTCCTCATTCAGGCGTGCATCATTCCAGGTGTGTAAATAATTACGTGAAGTATTTAACACGTGCGCCAGCAAAATTTCTGCTTCAAGCAATGGACAATCGGTGACGACAGATAAAAGATTTTTAGCTTCTGCCAATGCCTGTTTGATGGTTTCTGTTGGCTGAGCAGTTTCAATTAACGATTTTTTTTTCGTTTTCATAACGAATGACTCCAGATTGCCTGATGCAATACTGATTCTCGACACATTAATCTTCCAGAGAAGCAATCAAGTCTGAATTGTACTCATGACTTAATGCCTCAATAACAGGATTTAACTCCCCTTCCATAATCTGCGTCAATTGGTAAAGCGTCAAATTAATTCTATGATCAGTCAAACGCCCCTGGGGAAAGTTATAAGTGCGGATACGTTCGGAACGATCTCCCGTACCCACCAAACTGCGCCTTGTTTCTGCCTGCTGCTTTTGCTGTTTCTCACGCTCACTCGATAATATTCTGGCTTTCAGTAGCGACATGGCACGCGCACGGTTTTTGTGTTGCGAACGCTCATCCTGACATTCCACCACTGTTCCAGTAGGCAAATGGGTGATACGAATCGCCGAATCTGTTTTCTGCACATGTTGTCCGCCAGCACCTGATGCGCGAAAGGTATCGATGCGCAAATCAGCTGGGCTTAACTCAATACTTTCGATTTCTTCCAGCTCCGGCAAGATCGCGACTGTGCACGTAGAAGTATGAATACGACCTTGCGCTTCGGTATCCGGCACACGCTGCACGCGATGTACACCGGATTCGAATTTGAATTTCGAATAAGCACCATGCCCAATCACACGCATGATGATTTCCTTGTAGCCGCCATGTTCACCATGACTCTCACTGATTATTTCTATTTTGAAGCCAGTATTTTCAGCATAACGCATGTACATGCGCGACAGATCACCGGCAAAAATCGCCGCTTCATCACCACCCGTGCCTGCGCGAATTTCAAGGAAGATATTATTTTCATCATGTGGATCGCGCGGCAACAAAGCCAGCAACAACGCTTCTTCCATCTTCGCCATCGCTTCTTCAATGGATTTGATTTCCTGACGCGCCAGTTGTTGCAATTCCGCATCTTCCTCATCCAGCAGCAATCTGGATTCCTCCAGTTGTTTTTCATATTGCTGATATTGCTGGTATGACAAAACATGCGGCTCGATTTGCGCATATTCCTTTGATAAATCCCGATAACGGTTCATGTCATCCGTGATGGAAGGATCTGATAATGCTTCCCTTAACTCACTGGAACGATTCACCAGGTTTTGCAATTTTTTGAGAATGGATGGTTTCATAACCGCTCGATTTTAAGGATCAGGAATAGCAAATAACTGCTTGGCAAAACTTAATAGTTCAAAACGCCCTTCTACACCAGCCTGACGTAACTGAACACTAGGTGTATGCAGCAATTTATTGGTAAAGGTATAAGCAAATGTTTCCAGCACTTGTTGCGCATCGACTCCGGTACGCAATTGATGTTTGGCCTTGAGTAATTCCGCCTGACAAAGTTCTTCAATCAAACCACGATACGCGCGTATCGTGTGCCCAACCTTATCGAAGGCATTCATTTCAGCAATCAGCAACTGACTTTGCTCACGTATCATTTCGCGCGCTTTTTCTGCCGCATGCTCACGCCCCTGACGATTTTGTTCAATGATGCACTTCAAATGGTCGATACAGAATAGTGATACGCCGGCAATTTCCGCTACATCTGCTGCAATATCCCTTGGCACAGCAATATCCACCATCATCAGCGGTTTGGCTGTGCGCTCCTGCATGACTGCATTCATCATGGCAGCAGTGACAATTGGTGTCAGGCTTCCGGTGGCAGAAAAAACAATATCTGCCTGCTGGAGCACAAGTGGAAGATCATCGAGACTATAAACGTTCGCTCCATATTCACCAGCTAATGCCGCTGCCTTGCCAATATTGCGATTCACCAGCAATAAGGGATTGGCAAGATGTGAGTTCAGATAGCGAACCATGAGTTCTGCCGTATCACCCGCGCCAATCAATGCCACTTTCGCCTGATGAAATGCCGGCAATTGCTGTTTGGCAAAGTGCACAGCAGCGGATGCAACCGAAACCGGACATGCGCCAATGGCAGTGGAAGTTCGCACTTCCTTGGCGACAGCAAATACCTGCTGGAATAATTGGTGAAAGAGTGCGCCTACCGCATTCGCAGAACAGCTTTCAGAAAATGCCTGTTTCAATTGGCCAAGGATTTGCGGTTCACCGAGTATCATGGAATCCAGTCCGCAGGCGACTTCCATGATGTGGGTAACGGCTTGTTCATTGCGATAAATATAGATAGCGGATTCCAGTTCCTGGCGGCTCAAACTGGTTTGATTACAAAACCATTCGCGGATCGCAGCAATGTCATGCGCAAAGCAATAAAGTTCAGATCGATTGCAGGTAGAAAGCAAAACCGCTTCCTGTGTTAATTCCTGTCCTAATAAATCCTGCAAATAAAGTGGAAGTCTATCGAGAGCAAAATAGACTTTTTCCCGCAGCGCAACAGGCGCTGTCTTATGATTAATACCAACTACGAAAATCGACATGGAAGGTTGCCAAGTTATTTTATTTTGGGCATATTTTATGCTTACTTTCGCCAAAAACAAAAGGATATTCACATTGAAGCATATTATATTTATTTTCGGTCTGATGTTAACCCTTGCGAGCTGTTCAACAACAAAAAGTGTGACTACAGGGAGCACAACCGCCCCGAAAGAAACCTGGGCAACCCGTGAAGCTGCCTTATCGCAAATCAAAAGTTGGCAAATAAATGGCAAGATAGCAGTACAAAATACAAAAGATGCAGGCAGTGCCAGCCTTGACTGGTTCCAGAGTTCGCAGCGTTACATCATTTCCCTGCAAGGTCCTTTAGGCTCACATGCCATGAAATTAACCGGTTCACCAGGTCAGGTCACTTTGCAAACTTCTGATGGCAAAAGTTATCGCGCTGCATCTGCTGAACAATTACTGGCAAAACAGTGGGGCTTTCATCTTCCAGTCTCCAATATGAATTACTGGGTACGCGGCTTGCCTGTTCCCAATGTTGCAGCCAATACACATTTTGATGATGCAGGAAGATTATCCACTCTGGTGCAGCAAGGTTATCGCGTGGAATTTCTTTCCTATACCAACACGGGAAGATGGTCGTTGCCAGATAAAATTTCCATCACATCGCCTGACATTCACGTGAAAATGATTGTTTATCGCTGGAATGCAGGTTGATGAGTTTTCCATTGACACATATGATGTCTCTCAGCAAAATAGCGCTTCCACGTTGGGGTGTCGCCAAGCGGTAAGGCACCGGGTTTTGATCCCGGCATTCCCAGGTTCGAATCCTGGCACCCCAGCCAATCAAAATTCAAAACCTGAGCTCACATACGCAAAAACTTTGGGGATACCTTTGTGCCAGAAATAATGATATTTAGCGGAAATGCCAGTCAGCAATTAACCACTCAAGTTGCCGAACATTTAAATCTTGCCATAGGCAAAGCGCATGTTGGTTGTTTCAGTGATGGTGAAACCAGTGTGGAGATTCAGGACAATGTGCGTGGCCGTGATGTCTTTATCGTGCAATCCACGTGTGCACCTTCCAATGACAATCTCATGGAATTAATTTTGATGGCAGATGCCTTGCGTCGTGCCTCAGCTGCGAAAGTGACTGCTGTTGTTCCCTACTTTGGATATGCAAGACAGGATAGACGCGTACGTTCTGCACGCGTTCCGATTACCGCAAAAATCGTTGCTGACATGATGGCAGCGGTTGGCATTAGCCGCCTTGTCACTGTGGATTTACATGCTGATCAAATCCAGGGTTTCTTTTATATGCCCGTCGACAACTTATATAGCACGCCGATCATGATTGAAGACATGAACCAGCGTTATAACAATGACAATGTCATGATTGTTTCCCCCGATGTCGGCGGTGTAGTGCGTGCACGTGCGATTGCCAAGCATTTCGCGAATGGCACTGATCTTGCGATTATCGACAAACGTCGTCCACGCGCCAATGAAGCGCAAGTGATGCATATCATTGGTGATGTCAAAAACCGCGACTGTATTATTGTCGATGATATTGTCGATACAGCGAGCACCTTGTGTCGTGCAGTGGAAGCACTGAAAAATCATGGCGCATCGAAAGTCGCTGCCTATGTTACACATCCCGTGTTATCGGGTAAGGCGATAGATAATATTAATCATTCGATGCTGGATGAAATTGTGGTGACTGATACCATTCCGTTACAGGATAGCGCAAGAAATTGTTCGCGCATTCGGTGTTTGAGCTTAAGTCACATGATCGCCGAAGCGATTCGGCGAATCAGTGGTTCGGGTTCATTGAGCAGGATGTTTCTGGATTAATAAAACTACCAAAAATAATTACCCTTCGAATCCCGCTTGAAACCATCATCAGTCGGTGATTGAAGTTCATGTATTTTATCTGAGGTCCGTCTTTTCGAAGCAAGCGTATTATTGAATTCACCTATAAACCAGGATGGCAATACTGATTGCTGACTGTTCCGTTGAACCTTCGATTCCCGTTTCTCACCATTCTGATTCAAAGTTTTTTTCTTGCCATTCTCATATGAATAACCATTATCTACAGTGTTATCTACCGTGCCATACAATTGTCTTTTTGTATCATTACTCAGTGCAGGCATTGGTGTCTTTCTGGAACAACCATATTCCTCAACAAGACTTGCGACAGTACTGACGATAAATCCAGTGAGTGCGCCAGCAAACAATCCTGCCATCAACATGAATGGCAACATGACAAGCGATCCGCCAGGAAAAATCGTCATGCCCAGAGAACTTAAAACTCCTCCCGCAATTGTTCCACATGTCACGCCAGTACCTGCAGAGGCGAGCGTGCTAATCTTGATGGCTTCTCCATATTTCCTGAAAAATCGCTTCACTGGATTTTTTTCCTTTGATGGTTCGCGATGCAATATTGGTTTGTGAGGTGCTGTATGAGGCGTAATGTTAACAAGATCATCTTTCTTATCAAGCTTGACGTCGCCAACAATATCATCTGGATCCACCATAATCTGCGAAGGTTTTTGCTGCACAACGGGTGGCTTGATTACTTTATCTGTATTTAATGAAACTTGTTCATACGCCAATTGAAATTGCTGCATGCGCGTCAGGAAAGTATCAATTTCATTCTCATTTACCTGCAATACAATATTTCCATCTCTTTCCTCAAACTGTTGTTCTGCTGATTCAAGGCATTGCATTAATTGTTGTCTTTTTTCTGCTGTTGGTTTAAGTGTAATGAGATAATCAGTAATGTTTGACTCACTTAATCCCAGCACCGCATGAATTACATTTTTTTCAAACCATGGCGCAGCGACAAAATCCTGCAAGCGAATTTCCTGATAAGCCAGTTTGATTGCGCGATTTATTTCTGGATGGAATTCTTCTTTAATATTTTCTTCAAGATTTGGTACTAATTTAGCCGTTTCATCTGAAGTCATGGTTATTAATAGCTGACCACTTTCGCGAGAATAATGATAAGTAATTTGCTTCGGATAACACTTATCAAGAAATTCTGCGATTCTTTTATATTTTTCCTCATCCATAATGCAGGAAAAAAGCTGCATTCTGGTTTCAGATTTGT
>Ga0206842_1014_pt2 | contig 58480 bp, 53 predicted proteins | sample Alteio_BWOrgCont_23_FD_152861 | JGI IMG/M metagenome (GOLD analysis project Ga0206842, IMG submission 152861) | Enriched cells from forest soil in Barre Woods Harvard Forest LTER site, Petersham, Massachusetts, United States -... | ecosystem: Environmental > Terrestrial > Soil > Temperate forest >...
GGGAAATAACAACTATCGTCTCAATTGAAAATAATAAACCACATAAGATCGTGAGACAGGCAGCATGACGATATTGTTTTATCAGCATTTGCTGCGCGGATGCATCAAGCGCAAGTTGAATTAGCCACGATTTATTATCCTGTGTTGTGAATGAAGCATGAATCAGAAGATATGTTTTATGATTATCTGAATCTAACCATGCACTCTTATCTGAACTAAAATTGAAAGAATATTTGCTAATATTCATTCCTGGCGTTTCAGTAACAACATTTTTATTGTCATCAAGAATACGAATGTAATAATGATAAACAGATGTATGCAAGCTATTGGGAATATCCTTTACTTCCTGTTCAATGGCTTTTTTATCACCTGGTTTTGTATTCATAATATTTTTGATAATACTGATTTCATCCCTGAGAAATTGATCATCTGCTCGATGCAAAATATTAACCATGGTGGCATATAAAAATAATGCAACCGCTGAAATAATTACAAAACAGGCTGCACTATAAAAAAAGGTCAATTGTGCTTTAATGCTCCTCAAAAACATATCCCACTCCACGAATCGTGTGAATGAATTTTTTATTGAAGTCATGATCGATTTTCTGGCGCAAACGTTTGATTGCCACATCCACCACATTGGTATCAGTATTAAAATTAATATCCCACACCGCTTCTGCAATTAATGTTCTGGATAACACTTCGCCTGTATGTTCCGCCAAAAATACCAGCAGGGAAAATTCCTGACTGGTTAAATAAATTTCCTGTGAACATCGCGTGACTTTATGTTTCAGTAAGTCAATCTCAAGGTCTGCTATTTTAATTTCATTTATTTTCTTATCCATGCTGCGTCTTAATAATGCTTTTATACGTCCAAGTAATTCAGAAAACGAGAAAGGTTTGACAAGATAATCATCCGCTCCCAGTTCAAAACCCTTTACCCTGTCACTGACTTTATCGCGTGCGCTGAGAAACAAAATGCGTAGCGCGGGATACAAACGACGCAATTCGGTAATCACCATCCAGCCATCCAGTTTTGGCAGCATGATATCAAGAATCACCAGCTCAAATTCATGTTCCATCGCCAAAAATAAGCCTTCTTTTCCATCATGGGCAATACTGACGGAATAACCATTTTCCTTTAACCCTTTTGCAAGGTAATTAGCAGTTTTGATTTCATCTTCTATGATCAGGATTCTTGTCATAAGTATTTATTTCTATGTGAATATGGCTGTTTTGTGTTGTAATTTTGTTGCGATAGACTATCAAATTGACAGCCTGCATTGCAAATTTACAACTTATTGCGGCTTAAATTGCGCTGAAATTTCACCCATCAAATCACGCTGATTAACGAGATCAAGTTTCATGACTGGCGCACCTTTATTCAAATTAAATTTATCCAGATTGGTCCAGATAAAATTAGGATTATCCGCATCATTAAAATAATAAGTCTTGTGCGTCAGATCGGAAATCGTTCTCCAGAAAGTCGGCTCAATTTCCTTGCCTTCAACTTCAGAAATACCAAAAGGTTCTGCGATATTTTGCACCACGCTTAACATACCGCTCACTGCTTCGCGTACTGAATTTGCTTTTGGTAAATGTGAAACATAATAAGCGGCACGCACAAAACGATCAGAGGCATCTGTTGTTCCTGGCAATGGTTTATCGCCACCCAATCCTTTATACCATTTCATGTTTTTTAATTGCTGATCAAACGTAGGTGAATTGGTTAATACCAAATAATCACGCTGATGATAAATCTGTTGCACACCCTTAACATATTCGATAATTGCCGAATCGCCCGTGCTATCTTCCACAGCCAAATGCACAGTGATGTTGTCGTCTGTACCAGGAATAAATGGTGATTCAAGCTGAAAAGAATTTTCTTTGCTGTACATTACAGCTTCTGCAACGGTTGCAAAATTATCGAGATAAAATTGCGCCCACATCATCACAGACATACCTGCATTTTTATTATTGCGCTGACCATAATCAGTTTCATCCAGCCATAAGATATGTGCAGCAAAACCACGTTCGTTCATGCCATCTGTTGTCATCAAATCAAACACGGTTGCGACGATACTGCCATACTGTGATGTCCATTTGATGGGATTTTCTGCTGTCATACCAACTCTTTCCATCCCACGTGGGTACACCATAAAATTTGTCTGCATGTCATGCGACCAGTCCATGGTTCTGCCAACGAGAATAGCTTGACCATTGTTATTGCTCATCACGCGTGTACATGCAGAAATATCATTCAATAACAGTGAAGAGCTCATCAGTAGTGCAATAAATAATAATATTTTTTTACTTTTCATCATGTCGTTCTCCATATTCAGGTTTATTTACCATGCAAATATATGAATGACTATGAGACAGTCAGATGAAAAGTAAATGACATTTCTGTCATCGTTGCAAAAAATGATGATATAGTTGCTGCAATTTTTTATCGAAACTTCAGGAACCACACTTATGACCATCAAGCCTGTCGTCAAAATGGGAAACGCACAATTGGCCACCTCCTCTTCCCCTGTTACCAATTTTTCTGACGGAGAGTTGCAGGAATTAATTAACGACATGCTGGATACCATGCAGGAAAAACATGGCGTTGGGATTGCAGCGCCACAAATCGGTTGCAATCTGCGCGTCGTCATATTTGGCTTTGATCGTAGTGATCGTTATCCAGATGAAAAACCCGTGCCATTCACGATATTAATTAATCCTGTCATTAAAAATCTTTCTGATGAAATGATCGAAGGCTGGGAAGGATGCCTGAGCGTGCCAGGATTACGTGGATTGGTTCCGCGTTACAAAATGATTGAATACAGCGGATATGATTTGCATGGTAATCCTTTCACAAAAACCGTAGACAATTTTCATGCGCGTGTCGTGCAACATGAATGCGACCATATCGATGGCATATTATTTCCCCAGCGCATACAAAACATGAAAGCCTTTGGTTTTGAAGATGAACTGGCAGAAATTATCTGGCCAAATAAGCCAAAATAATGACAGCTGTCCAGCCATCACAGGATACTTTAACCGGCAAGTCACATTAAAATTACGAAATCATAATATGTAATATAACGTAATATGATTGATAGCACGGTATAAGTACAAGAAAAAAATGATGATTTATTATAAATTGTGATATGAAAAACGAAATGATTGAGTAAAAAGTTTAAATCACACCCTGGAATTATCTGCTATATTACGGCATCAAAAAAATCATCTTCCAGGTAAATATCATGACAATAACCTATGCTGAATTTGAAAAAGTTGATTTTCGTTCCGGCACCATCATCAAGGTTGAACCTTTTCCACGCGCCAAAAAACCTGCTTATAAAGTCTGGGTAGATTTTGGCAACGAGATTGGCATCAGACAAACCTCCGCACAGATAACAGAGCATTACACACCGGAAGCTCTCATCGGAAAACAGGTCGTTGGCTGCGTCAATCTCGGTGAAAAAAACATTGCCGGTTTTACATCGCAATTCCTGTTAGTCGGTTTTCCCGATGAAACTGAAAATGTTTGCCTAATTACTGTCAACCCACCTGTACCAAATGGAAAAAAATTATTTTAGGTGAAACGTCTGGTGAGTATTTCCCAATGACTAAATACGAGATTCAGCATGATGGATGAACCTATTCTTAAAACTAATTGGGAACGATTTAAAGCGCATGTTGATCTTGATAAAGCCGCCATCGAAAAACTACTTTCACCTTATTGCAAAATACCAGTCAAAAGTTTCTCATTGCTATCCGAAGGATGTGCCAATACAAATTACAAGATCAACTTTCATGATGATCATCCACCTGTCGTTATACGAATTTACATGCGCGAAAAATCTGCGTTAAAACGGGAAGTCGCCATACATCATTTAATTTCAAATAGTGTACCTGTACCCAAACATTATTATTCTGATGATTCCTGCCAGTTGTATCCTCATGCCTATTCCATCATGGAGTGGATTGATGGAATGCTGATGAGAGAAATTGTTTTATCCGGAAATGAGTCAGCTATTAGCGAACTTGTATTGGAAGCAGGTCAATACCTTGATCAACTTAGGTGTATCAAATTTGATAAAGGTGGTTTTTTCGATGAACAGTTATCCGTACACCCGTTTGCAGAAGATGAAAAATATTTGCCTTATGTTTTAAGTTTATTAAATAACGATTCAATAAATAAAAGTCTGGGCGAAACTCTTTCACACTCGGTTAAAAAACTGGTGGAACAAAATGCATATCTTTTATCTGATCCTGATAATGCTAATCTGACGCATGCTGATTATGATCCCGCAAATATCATGGTGAAAAAAATCCAGGGAAAATGGAAAATTGCAGCGATTCTGGATTGGGAGTTTGCCTATGCTGGCACTTACCTCATGGATATAGGTTTGATGCTACGTTACAGTCATAAATTACCTGGTTATTACGAAACCAGATTTATTGAAGGTATTGAAGCAAACGGGTTTAAACTCCCGTATACATGGAAAAAACAGGCAAAATTACTGGATTTATTATGTTTACTGCAATTGACCTATTCGAATCCATCATCGGAAAGACCTCATTTAAATAAGGATGTCGTATCACTCATCGCCAATACTTTAGATAACTGGGATTCATATTAAATATATCTTCAAAACTCTAAGAAAGGTAAATAACACATGAACGAGTATACACGCAGAGTGATTCAACTATCACTGCCAATGGCTATCACACAATTGATCACGGTTGGCAGCGGATTTTTATGCATGACAATGTTGGCGGAATTAGGTCATGAGGTGCTCGCAGCAAGCGCGCTCATTTCATCAATCAGTCTCACCGTATTAATCACAGCTATTTCATTATTATTTTCGCTCAGCATTCTGATCGGACATCGCTTTGGTGAAAGAGATTATTTGAGTATCGGCACGCTGTTGCAACATGGCTGGCTCATTTCACTTCTTATCAGCATTCCAACCTTTCTAATTTTTTGGTACATCTACCCCATTCTCATTTTTTTCGGACAGGAAAAAACCATAGCAAAAATCGTCGAGGAATTTTTTCATGCCAATATCTGGCGTGTCATTCCATTTTTTCTTTCAGTTTGTAATCAACAATTATGCTATGGCGTGCATAAACAGAAAATTGATTTGATGGCTAATTTATTCGGCGTAATTATCTTATTGCTTGCATCATGGATTTTAATATTCGGTAAATTTGGATTTCCTGCATTAGGCGTTGCAGGTTTTGGTTATGCTTCATTTTTACAAGGCTTGTTTTATTTTACGTTCACAACATTCTGTTTATATTTCCTGCCGGATTTCAAAAAATTTGATTTGTTTCGCTTACGTATTCATTCCAGTTGGTCTGCACTCAAGGAATTATTCAGGGTTGGCTGGCCAATCAGTTTGCAAATCAGCGGTGAAATGCTTTCCTTTTTAGTGGCGATCACTTTCATTGGCTGGCTGGGAAGTAATTCCCTCGCAGCTTATCAAGTCATCATGCAATATCAATTACTGATTGTTATTCCTATCTTTGCGATCGCACAAGCAAGCGGCATTCTGATTGGCCAGGCGTACGGTGCAAAAAAATTTGCTGACATCAAAAAACTGGGAACGGCGAGCATTCGCCTTACGTGTTTTATCTGCATACTCACTGGCCTTCTTTTTCTGTTATTTCCCGGGCAGCTTTCTTCGCTTTATCTGAATGTACATGATGCCAATAATGCGAATACCTTACATCTCATTATCGTGCTGTTTGCTATCATGGCATTTTCGCAATTTTTTGATGCGATAAGAAATATTCTGACGGGTTCATTACGAGGATTACTCGATACGCGATTTCCCATGATTATCGCATTAGGCAGTATCTGGTTAATCAGCGTGCCACTAGGATATATACTCGGTTTTCCCTTGCAGCTGGATGTTGCTGGTGTCATGGCTGGCTGGTTAGGTGGGATGGTGATAGGCGCGATTATTTTATATTATCGCTGGTATAAATTGAGCAGGAAGTATGAACAAAGATAAGCGAAATAAATTTATGAAAAAAATATCATCAAATCAATTTTCATTCAGACATTTACAGGAAACGGATCTGGATTTGTTATGTCATTGGCTGAATCAACCTCATGTCAGGGAATGGTGGAACGATAATTTATCCAGCGATGAAATTAAATCAGTCTACAAGGCACGAATAGGTAATGATATTGTTGTCCCATTCATTGCTTACTTTGATAATCAGCCAATTGGTTTTATACAGTATTACCATGCGAATAAAGTAGGTGACGGATGGTGGCCAGATGAAGTTGCAGGAACAATGGGTATTGATCAATTTATTGGTGAACCACAATTAATTAATCGCGGCATTGGCACGCAAATGATACGTGCTTTTACTGATTATCTTTTGCATGAGGTACATGCAAAAAAAATTATTACGGATGTTGATCCTCTTAATACGCGTGCCATTCGCTGCTATGAAAAAGCTGGTTTTATTTTTGCTGGAGAAATTCATACACCTGATGGCCTGGCGCATTTAATGATTTTTAATAACAATAAAAATAATTCGGAAGAAAAAATTTTTTAATTTATTGGGCTGAATATAATTTTTTATATTTAGCCAATAAATTAAGGGTATTTTAAGCATAGCAGTCTGAATATATTAACCGTTGCGAGAAAGGTATAAATTCATTTCTTTTTCGCAACCACCATCCGCGGTACGTAAACCTGATCGACTGCTTGCTGCAAATCATTTCCCGTTTTCAATACCAGATGTCTTTCTGCATTCCTGTAAAAATTTTCAGTTATATCATGCCGGAAAAATCGCGTAATGAGGGATTGATTGCGGGGATTATGTTTGAAGATTCCCATTATCCTGATTAGTTTTTCCATGGGATCACCCTGCTGATTGCAAATCGCATAAGCTCTCGCAATATTGCGTGGGACAGTTTTTGTTTTCCCTTCTGTCGTTAAAATCTTGTCCTTGCTGATACCAAATTTATTTTCAAATCTGCCATGCACAGGAAAATTGGATTGTTCAATTTCCATTTTGATGGCAGCAAGTGATTTTTCAGCATCAACCAAATCTGCAAAACCAGCATAAATATGCTGCTCATTATTATGATTGCGTGACGAATGACATTCCACTAAACCAATGGCTGCTATCCGTTTTAAAGGCAATGCCATGGTATTGTCCACATTAAAAGGACTTAGACCTGATTCAAGTATATTCAAAATATTTTTGGCTGGCGTTGGTATACGATTCTTTTTGCTGTCATTTTTGAAAGAAACATTATGCAAATGACGACTGGTTTGTGGCCAGGGATTTTCTATCAGGCTGGATTGTAATTTGCGTGCAACTGAATAGTATTGATTGATGAGTTGTGAAGTTTGCTGTTTTTTATTTTCAAGTATGAATTCTGGCATGGGATGCGCAAGCACATATTTATTCGTAAAACTGATTAACTCACCCAACACTTTTTTTAATTCCGGAGAAGCATCCTGATTCATGTGAAGATTTTTTAAATCGATCCTCCAGTTTGCATCATTCGTCTCATGACTATTGTAACAATAAATATTCTTTAATAATTTTCTGATCGCCTCTCTTGCATTTGCTGATAAATCACTATTCCCCACCATCACTAATAATTGCTGAAATGCAGGTGTTTGTATTAATTCATTCTTGAATTGCAAGGTAGCAAGACTCATTGTGCCAACAGGTGTTCTATCGGTTGGCCAATTTCGTTGACGCATGTATTTATTAAATTCAGAAATAATATCATCGCTCGCCATATTATCTTTGCCAATATCACCAAGCAGATTATGATGCAAATCAATCGCTGCCTGTGCTTTTTGCAATTTTCCCATTTTATTTATGTCATGCAGGCGATGTTTACTGCCAAAATCTCTGAAAAGTTCCTGATGCAAACTCACCTGCGAACGATTCAATTTAAGATAAGCAGCTGCCTGAATGATTTCGGGTAAATCAGGATTAATCTGATCATGCAATTTATCGAGATGATCCTTACCAAATAGTGCAATATAGGTTGCGACAATCATTGCGCTTCTTGCCTTGCCTGCCTTGCAATGTATGTAAATAGAATTGCCTGGCACTTCGAGAATTTGTCTCATCTGATAAACAGTTGCAAGAATGGATTCCGGTGTAATGTCCGATGCAAAATCAGTCACGGGAACAAGATGTGGAATGACATTAAATTTTTTCCATACTTGCGGTTGTACTTCCTTTTCCTGTCCCAGCTCCCAGGAATCCACAATGCTAAAAACATGTAGCTGATGATTCTTGTTGATGAAACCATGACGATCAATAATGCTGCGCATATTTTCTTCGCGCACAATTGTTCCCAGATAAACATGCGGAAGCACTTCATCATAAAGATAATCTTCTTTTTTGTTTTTATTTTTACTGGCAACTGGAACAGATTTTTTTTGTGCTAATCCTTCTGATACCCAGAAATCCATTTTTGTTTTAAGGGTTGGTTTAACTGGCTCGAAATATCTCTGCAGCGCAGTACCGGATAACAAAGGCAGCGGTTTTATTCTGAACATTATGATTATTCCCGTTTGTGTTATTTAGTAAAAATTATAGTATATTCACCTTAAAATAAAGCATATTGTACCAAGGTGCAGTTAGCCATCATCCCGCTGCCTGCTTAGTGGACAGGTTAGATAAAATTAATTAAAAACCATCAGGATAGGTTAATCTCTGTCACACTAATAAATTGCTATAATTAAGATATAACTAATAGAATGATTAACAAACGAGGTGCACCATGAGCAATCCACGCAATACAGGAGATATAAAAAAAGAACTTAGGCAAAATGAGAAGAAAGATAAAAAGGATAAAAAAGATAAATACAAAATTTCTCCTTCGCAAGCAGAATCTAAACTTGATTCGAAAATATCTGATGAATTAGACAAAAAGGAAATTGAAAAAATAACAGAGAGTATTAAAGATGATAGAAAACTACCTACAGAAGAAATGCTTAAGGTTACTACGAATAGAAGAAGAACGGAAAATACAATCCCTAAAAATAGTCTGGCAACTGCAATGCAACGCACGCCTGAAGGGGATCTAAAAAAATTACCCAAAGGTGGCCCTGGATTACAAGATCAAATAGATGCTTTTGCTAAAGAACAGTTAGAAAAACAGTCAGCAAATAAGGGTGAAAAAAAGGTAGAAGAAAAAATCCAGCCCAGCTTCCGACCCGGTAAAAAATGACTTACAAATTGTAAATCGGATTGACAATTTGTAAAAATAGGTTGTAATTTATATTTAATCAATAGGTTATGATCTACATCACTTGTGGATAATATTCATTCATGGATGAAAAAATGAAACGATATTGCTGTATTTTTATTTTATTTGCATGTCAATCCGCATATCTTTATGCTAATGAAAATGAAAGTGAAAATGAACTTGCGAAAGCATCGCTGAATGGATTGAAAATAAATCATGCTGCCGAACATATTTCTGTCCCTTTTCAGGAGTATTTTAATTTTGATTATGGTCATGACAACACCCAATCCATTTTATATTTGAAACCCGTCGTACCTTTTCGTATTGCTCCCAATCTTGATTTAATCCTGCGCACGATTGCACCCATTTATGAACGCACTCCCACAAACAATACGCGGGGCAATCCAGATGGTCATTATGTGAATGGCTGGGGTGATATCAATCCAACTTTTTTTATTTCACCTGCTACTTTTCAATCGGTGATTATTGGTTTTGGCCCGACGGTTTCCATTCCGACTGCGACCAATAATAAATATATCGGCACAGGAAAATGGAGTCTTGGCCCCGAGCTTGCCTTGTATTATATCGGACAACACTGGATGGCAGGATTTCTCGCGAATAATCTCTGGTCTATTGCAGGTGATGCGCAGCGGGAATCTGTCAATAATTTTGAATTTGAATATCTGATTTCCTATGTTTTTGATAATGGCTGGTACATTAATTCCAATCCCACTATTACTGCAAACTGGAAAAATACTGGTGATAAACGCTGGATCGTACCATTTGGTATAGGTGCAGGACGTGCATTCAAATGGAATCAGCAATCCATCAATATGAGTGTGATTGGTAATTATAATTTCATCAGACCTGATCAAACAGGACCTGTTTGGCAGATACAATTGCAGATTGAATGGCTATTTCCACCGGTGACGATATTAAGATAACTTGCTGGAAATAAATAATTATTCTTGATCATTCAGATGTATTTCATTAAAATCAGGTGTTGTATATTTAGTACATCTGAGCTATAATCAATATGAAAAAGAAATCCAGGAAAATCAAAACCGAATATTTAATTGAAGATGATGCGATAACATTGCACAAGTCAAAAGGTAACGGGGTTTTACGACGACAAGTCTGGGTAGATGATCAGGGAAAGGTAACACGTTACAGCCTGGCCTACATTAACCATCTACTTTATACAGGTGATAATGGCCGAGTCCTGGGTTTTGACAATGCTCATGGCTATCACCACAAGCATTTTATGGGAAAAATTGAACCTGTAAATTTTAGTGATTTTTTGGAAATTGAAAAACAATTTCAGCAAGAATTCGAGGTGCTTCATGCGAAAATCAAAGTCATCAGGAACCGATAAGATTATTGTGCACGTCAAAACTGAAACCGTAGAGGATTTTTTCGAGCGCGGTAAATCGATTGCCAAACGCCTCGATAAAGGTGAAAAACTCTCTTTACAACGGATAGTAAGCTTTGAAGATCCAGAAGATCTGGTAAAATTTCTCACCCAAACCAAACGAGCCTTGTTAGCAGCTATCAGAAAAAAACCCAGTTCGATTTCTTCACTGGCACATGAGCTACATCGCAGCAGATCAGCAATTGACAAGGATATTCAGATGCTTGAAGACATCGGTATTGTTGAAAGCGAATATGTAACTAATCCAGGTCATGGTAGATATCGCATTATTAAAACGGCTGATTCAAATCCAATTAGATTGCGCGTTGAAACAGTCATTTGAAATAAATCATTTCAGACACATGCCATCATGATCACTTCAGCATCCAGTCATCGAAAGACATAATCCCTGATAATAAATCCTGGCGGAATCTTTTGACGAATTCATAAAATTGATCCTGGATTAATGGATTTTTAATACCATCGCGAAAATAGATATCTCCATAAATTCCCCTTGCTGCCTTATAGACAAATTCCTCGAATTTCATTAGCAGTAGCTTCTGTTCGATTTCAGGCATTTGATTGTAGATAATCATCACTTCTTTTTGCACGAAGCGCTGATATTGATGCTCTCTCTCCTTTTTTTGTCGGGTATGTTCATTAAATTCGACAAGATTGGATTGCGTGCTTACGGATTTTTCAATTTTTTTGCGCTTTTTTACCGGCTGATAATCTTCCTGCAAGGCAGATAACAAATATTTGGCCAGGTTCTTGATCTTGCCTGACAGATAACTTTGGGAGTCTTCTATTACCTTGATCTTCTCGCGAATAAATCCTTCCGCATAATTCTCAAGCGTTTGCTGAATTTGCGTTTTGGAAAAACCAAATTGCTGTTTCAGAACTTCGATTAATTCCTTTGCCTGCTGTGGCTGATCAATCGCAATCTGCAGAACATCGATTTTCTGAATCACGAACTGGATTGCGACCACCTTCTGATTCTGTCTACGCAATTGTGCTTCCAGCTTTAAAGACGAATACTCATTCACTTCCTGAATCGCCTTATCCAGCACACGACTTTTGAAATCACGAAAAACTTTATACTTGCCGTCTTCCACACCCATCAATTTGCGAAATTTATCGATATCAAACCATGGAGTCTGACCGATATCCTGAAAACGATTGCAGTTTTCATACAAGGCAAGTCCGTAACCGGACTGAAATTTCGCTTGCACCAGCATGTCCAGACGACCATACATATTCGGACGATGCAGTAGCTGACGCATTTTGTTGCTGTAGGAATACGTGCAAACGGGACCATCAATACTGGCATCAGCAATAATGGAACTTGCTGTCCATACTCCTTCTCCATCCGGGCGCTCGCCATCTACCAGGTTCCATTCAAGAACAGTGGCAAGCAAATTCACTAATGATTTTTTAATGGTCTTGTAATCATTGCTGGCATAGCCAATTAGCTGGCACAAAGTTGCAATATGGATTTCATGTTCATCCTTATCCAGTAAATGATGATAGGCATTAAATAACAGTGCGTTCGCAATCTTGCGTTGCAGTAGTGACAAACGATTGCTCGAATGAATCACTGCTACATGTTTTTTTAGCTCAATGGCCTTCTTCGGCTCGCCCACAAACTTCTCCTTTTATCCTGTAAACGTCACACCCTGCTAACCCTTTATCCTGTAAAGGTCACACCCTCACGAGCTTTTTTCTCCTGAAAAATGTTCTACGGGGAACATTTTTCAGAAGGGAATGACTGATTTTTTGTTTTCACTCGCACCCTACTTAACAATTATTTCCATGAAATAAAACCTTTACAAATCAGTCACTTAACTAAAAGTTAAGTGACTTAACTTTTTATTGTTCCAGCAAGCGCTGCACGATGGCTGTTCTCAGAATGCGACTTTGCACGCCTTCAATAGCCGGATAACGCATGCGTATGTGAATCACGGCATCTTCCAGTTTTCTCTTGAAATCGCGATCGACCACAATGGATTCCATTTTTTCAAAACCTGACATCTCATCATTTATCTTGACGAGATCAGCGTAAGTTTGCAGTGTTAGCAATGCATGCACTGCCTCAGCGATCCAGCGGCTTTTGCCCTTGAGATCATAACCATCCCTGACCATTTTTTCCTTCAGGTCCTGCTGAAGATTCTGTGGAATGACAAAACTGATTTTTATCTTGTTCATGTGTTTGTCCTCTTTAGCTATGCATTGTTTCGATTTTTTTTAGTAGTGATTTGAATGCTTCTGATAAAGAACGAGGATTACTCCAATCTATTCCTTTAAATTGTGGCGCCAGTTGTCTTAAGGAGTGATGATTAAGCAAGATGTCCAGGATACGTTTGGCAACTTCCGAATTTTTAGTCATGCCTAACTGGATGGTCGTTGTTTGACGGCCGCGTGTTTCAATCGCGCGGGCATGCGAAGTTTTTCTGTTTGCGGGCAGATGAAACGTTTTTAACTGCTTGAGCGTCGCACCCTCCAGACAAGCCTGAATAGCTCGGGCGCGTACATCCCCTGGTTCAATATCGGCAATGACAGCTGCCTTTTCCAGATTGCGAATCTTGTCCTCTGCAATCAGTTTGCGAATAGTGCTATCTGCATGCAGCACAGTCTTATAATTCATCGCATGCGGCTTGGTACACCCAATCAGCTGACTGATTTCCGTGATACTCAGTTCTGCGGGGGAAAGCTGTTTCGAACGCGCATGTGCCGCCAGAATCTTTTCCAGGTTCTTCAGGCGCTCCCATAACGACAAATCCGTACGTTCCATGTTTTCTACCCATTGCAGCAGGCTGATTTTAAGCTCGCCTGGCTTGTTATCCAGGATGCGTGCCTGGATGTCTGTCTTGCCAGCAAGGATGGAGGCAAGGGTGCGACGCTCACCGGCAATCAGACGATAGCGCTCACCATGTTTGTATACTGTAACCGGATTGATAATCCCCTGAGTCTTGATGGAATGTGCAAGACTTTGCAACCCTTCGAGCTCTTCTGTCTTACGCATGAATTCCTTGTCATGCGTCACAATGCCCTGCTGTAAATCCTGAAAGGTAATGGCAAGATCGCGCGGGTTATCAGGATCCGTTTCTATCTTGCCAAGCGGCAGGACATCCACACGCAATTCACCATAATGGTTTTGCGCTGATTCAATGGTTTCCTCAAGTCCCTGTGCCAAAGCGGTGCCAATCGAAAATACTTTTTTCTTAGCCATGATTCATTACCCTCTCCATGATGTAGTTGCATGCTTTTTCATATTCCATCCTTGCCACGTTACTGGCTGGCAATTCAAAAATACTTTTGGGATTTGCTTCCTCTGTCAGTATCTCGGTATAAATCGCGCGTTTCTTGATGAGTAATGGCATGACATATTGCGCCGTATTTTTCATCTGCTTGAGATTTTCCAGCAACTCCTTGTGGACTTTCACATCACGCAATTGATTCGGTAATATACCAACCAGATCAATCTGATTATTTTTAGGTCTGCTATAGGATTCCTGTTTCCATAATTGCAGCATCCCATATATACCTTCGATCGAAAATTGCTCCATTTGAGCTGGAATGACCAGATGTGTAGCAGCCTTGATAGCAGCAATCGTTAATGGGCCTTTTGAAGGTGGTGTATCAATGATGATGACATCATAGGATTGCCGAATATCTTCCAGTTCAAGAAAGCGTTTCAACTGCAGGTGGACTTTTTCCAGCACTTCATTTTTGGTGACCGCTTCTGCTTCCTGCAATTTCATGGAATGCGCTGGTAATAATTCGAGATTAGACAGTGAAGTAGGATAGGGAACCACTTCCTCGCCGTAAAATATGTTTGCTATGCCACTGCGACCACACCAGTCAGCATCTGCCTCAGGTTCGTAATCAGGATGCAATGGCGGGATTTTACCGCCCTTGTACGCAGGATCGTATTCCATCTTCACATAGCGGCCAGAAAAGTTGGCTTGCGGATCCATATCAATGATGAGGGTTTTTAATCCGAGAATTAAAGCTGAGTATTCAGCTAGCATGATGGAGTTGGTAGTTTTACCTTCACCGCCTTTATGAGTAGCATTCACGACTATTTTTGTCATGGTGACTTCCTTGATAAAAATGCATTTGTAGGTAAGAAGATTAACATATGCTTTTCTATAAGGTAACAAACTTTGTCAGGTATCCTGGTTTTTTAACATATCAATCCATAAACAAAAAACACAACAAACAGTTTGTTCTTTTGTTTAATCTGTTTAAAGCTGTTTAGGCATGTTTTTTTATTTAATTATCAATAAGATAAATGGCAAGGGTGTGACAGTTACAGGATAGGGTGTGACGTCTACAGGACAGGGTGTGACAGTTACAGGATAAGGATGTGACGTTTACAGGATGAAATTGCCTCAAGGTGTGACATCTACAGGATAGGGTGTGACGTTTACGGGATAGGATCTTAAAGATAAGGCTGCATATGTGTTGCGACAGCCTGTAGCAGTGGGACAACAACAGAATTTCCAAATTGGCGGTAAGCCTGGCTATCTGAAACGGGAATCACATAATCATCCGCAAATCCCATCAGTCTCGCGCATTCACGTGGTGTTAATCTTCTTGGTCTCTGGTTTTTTCCGCGATGCACGAGAATCTCAGAACCATCCTTGAAGTATCTGGCTGATAATGTTCTTGTGATTTCATCTGGCCTTACCAGCCCGTAACCAAATCCATTTCCCCTTGCACGATGTTTTTCTGCATGATTTTGCAGATAAGCCCATAATTTTTCCGACAGGATATATTTATCCTGTGGTAACCCATTGCAGGCATATTTATTTTCATCACCAGGAATATATTTTTCTGCTTTGTCATGCAGGATATCGCCAAGCACTTTTGTTGCAGGAGGCAAAATGAGGGAATCAAAATTGAATGCATTCCTTTCCCGGAAACCTGCAATCAGAATACGCTCGCGATGTTGTGGTACAAAATGTTTTGCATCAAGAATACGCCATTGAAGGTGATAACCTAATTCATTGGCAAGCACATCCTGAATCACACGAAAGGTATTGCCCTTGTCATGGCTGAGAAGATTTTTGACATTCTCCAGCAAAAAAGCGGCTGGTCGTTTTTTTGCGATGATTTGTGCAATGTTGAAAAATAACGTTCCTTGCGTTTTATCAGCAAAACCATGCGGACGTCCCAGTGAATTTTTTTTTGAAACACCAGCAATACTGAATGGCTGACAGGGAAATCCAGCCAGTAATACATCATGAGTGGGAATATTACTTACGTCATAATTTGCAATATCACCAATCACAGGATGATCACACTTGAAATTGGCCAGATAAGTTTTCTGGGAATAACTATTCCATTCAGAAGTGAAAATACATTCACCACCAATTTTTTCAAAGGCAAGACGAATACCACCAATTCCTGCAAAAAGATCAATAAAGGTGAATGATGGTCGCATAAAATCCCTGATTCATTATTAATATTATTGCCGCAAAAGATAGCATATAATCCTGGATGCTGAAAATATAATCGACAAGGAATTCGATGTGAAACAGACGGTGAAATATAAATATTTGCTAATGTTCTTGCTAACGTTTTCAATCAATCTGTTTGCTGCGACGCACAATACACCCTACAACATTATTCTCATCATCAATGATCAGGAAACATTCCGTTTATTACCTGCGCAGCAATATCATTTACCTGCACGTGATGAATTACATCATCGCGGAGTGACTTTTACCAATCACTACACGGCAGCAGCCATGTGTTCGCCTTCACGGGCAACATTTCTGACCGGTGTGCCTCCACAGGTGAATGGTGTATTCGATCAGGAAGAATATAGTTATGTTCCTGTACTCGATGCTAATCGTCCCAACATGGGTTCTGTGCTGAAAAAACTGGGTTATCGCACCATTTATTTCGGCAAATTTGAAATGAACAAGAAATTACTGGCTGTCTCAGATACAACCAATTACAGCACGCTTGCGCAACCTTATGGATTTGATGTTTTCAATGACATTAATGATATTGGCGGTTCGCCATTGCAGGGTTATACACATGATCCTTATACAGTAGGAGAAGCTATCCATTGGTTAAGAAAAAATTCTACTGAAAAAAATGACAAACCATTTTTCCTTGTCATCAGTTTATTGAATCCACATGACATCATGTATGGTGATGCCAATTTGCCTAATCTTCCCATCGCACAAAAAGCTGCTGTTCCTGTGATTTTTCCACCACCAGCTAATTCCATTTATCAGACGAGCTGGCAATTTGATTTGCCTGTCACCTTGCAGGAATCCCTGCAGGCAAAAGGCATGCCTAATGCATTATGGGAATATCAGACAGGCTGGAGTAAAACACTCGGCTATATTCCAGTCGAAAGAAAAGACATGTGGAGGTTTTACTATAATTATTATTTGAATGCCTTGCGCGATAATGATCGTAATCTGCAAATGATCATCGATACATTAAATGAATCCGATCAATGGAAAAATACCATTGTTATCCTCACTGCTGATCATGGAGAAATGGGAGGAGCACATGGTGGCTTGCGCGGCAAAGGCCCCATGGCGTATGAAGAAAATGTGCATATTCCATTGATTATTGATCATCCGCAAGGAAAACATGCAGTAAATTGCGCTGCATTAACCAGTCATATTGATTTGCTGCCAACCCTGGTCGGATTAACAGGATTGTCTACAGCTACTATTAAGGCAACTAATCAGTCTTTTCCCGGACATGATTTTTCCAGGCTGTTACGTGAGGATTGCAATAAAAAAGATGCAATAAGACAAGGTGTATTATTTAATTACGTTGGCATTTCCACCATCGATCATGAATATTTATATAAAACCCTGACGCATTCATTCACCCATCAGGCATTACCAGCGTTAAGTGAAGTTAATCAGGATAAGCGTGGATTTTTAAGTTTTGTTTATGATGGTCGCTACAAATTCGCGCGCTATTATTCACCCAGTCATTTCAATACACCTGTTACGCTGGATGAAATATTGAAAAATAATGATGTGCAATTATTTGATCTTGCCAATGATGCAGATGAAAAAAATAATCTTGCACTCGATGCAGAAAAAAATAAAATCATTATCCTGCGCATGAATAAATTATTAAATGATTTGATGATGAAAGAAGTGGGTGTGAATAATAACAGATTTTTACCGGCAGAATTACACATGCAAAAAGGAAATAAATCGTGAATACCATCGCAATCCTTGTCGCAATTATATTAAATATTATTATCGGTTCTGTTTGGTATTCCGCCTTGTTTGGCAAACGCTGGGCGAATGCGCTGGGTCTTTCCTATGATGATTGCAAGCCTTCTCTGGTACATTTTCTTGGTGCAGTAATCGTGGCTGCGGTAAGCGTGATCGTCACAGCCATACTGATAAACCTGTTTCAGATATCAGCTGTGATGGATGCAATCAGGTTCGCCGTTTTAATATGGCTCGGATTTATTGCCACCAATTATTTTTCTGGCGTGATATGGGCAAAAAAACCCATGCTTGTTTATCTGATAGACGTAGGTTGCCTATTGGTAACAACACTGGTGAATACAATATTGCTAACGTTATGGCGATGATTCGCAACTCTACCCTAATGCTAAAAGAGCATTTTCGAGATAAGCTGCGAATTTCATTCCTGGCACAACAGCTGTTTGTTTAGTCTATTGCCAATCCAATAGCAAGAATCAGCAACAGGAATATAAACAGGAAGAAAACAAACAGGATTTTTGCAATGCCAGCGCTTGCTGCAGCAACACCAGTAAAACCAAGCAAACCAGCAATAATTGAAACGACGAAGAAAATCAGTGCCCAGTAAAGCATGGAACTTACTCCTTTATCATCCAGCGATAACTCAATTATATCATTTTTTGATCATGAAACAGGGTATAATGTAATAATCCATATCTGAAGGGAGATCATCCAATGTTTAAATATGTGCTGGCATGGTTTTTAGGTGTTCCACTCGGTTTACTCATTATTATTTATTTAATTTCACACGCATTTTAATCCAGGGAGGGTACAAATTATGCATATTGACTCAAATAATCTACATCCAAATGAATGTCATTGTTTTCGCTGGAAACCTGTGTTTGCAGGTGCACTCGTGGCAATTGGCTTAAGTTTCCTGCTGAATTTATTCAGTGTTGCAATTGGCATGACTGCATTTACGACAAACAGTGAAGGCGTGCAGAATCTTGCAATGGGCGGTCTAGTGGCAACGGCATTGGGAACAGTTGTTTCCATGTTTGCAGCAGGCTGGGTTGCCGGCTATCTTGCCAAGCGTTATTGCGCCAAACGTCACCTGGGTGCTTTATATGGCTTTTTGGCATGGTGTCTTGCGCTGGTTATCATGGTGTTTCTTGCGGAACATATCACCAGCTACATTGACCTCTACACGCATTTCCTTTCAGGTACACCAGTACGTGCCATGACGGCAGCTGCTGCTGAAACTGCAAATAATCCTCCAATGGAAAATAAAGTAGTTATCAGCACGTATATTGTTTTCTGCCTGTTTTTCCTTGGCGCATTTGCTTCCAGTCTTGGCGGCCATTGTGGTATGAGACATGTTTGCAAAGATGAAATGATGACTCATTAATTATTATTATTTATCACTCATCCACCATACAGTTCATGTATGGTGGATTTTTTCCTGATCCAATAATCCCCGCCGCTTAATTACAATTTCCATTCAACACACAATTTTGCAATCCTTTGGCAAAGGCAAAGTTATTGCTTTGATCATTATTCACTTGCCAGTCAAACACACCACCAATGCCAGGATAAGCAGCCGGAGGAATGAACGTGTCACAGCTATTATCAGCCTTGATATTTGTCCTTAAGCATTGAATCGCACGTTTAATGGTTGCAACAGGAATAATCGGCCCACCATCACCCTGACCTGAAGCATTGGGTGCCACATAACCCAATACGACTTGTGAGGGTTTTAACAAGCTAAGATACGGCTGGAATCCCGTTGCCTGACCAGATGCTGTTTTCGCTGGCCAATTCGCCAGTAGATCCGTTGCCATGGCGACAGAGAAATCCGGACTATTGATGACGTTTGGATCATAACAAACACTATTAATTCCCAGCATGCAGCCGGTGTTGTAAAGCTGTACGCCTACCCAGGAAAGTGAATTGGCTGTTTGCATGATCAGTGAAGCGTAATTTGCCCAGACGTTGCTGAAATCACGAGTGGCTGCAATATTCGCTGTCTGTGGTGCCATGGAAAATAACAGTGATGGATGTTTGGCATGCATGGTATTGATGATATTGGCGAGGATAGCGATATCACCTTGTGGACTTGCAAAAGTACCACCAGCATTAAACCCACTTTCAATATCAATATCAAAACCATCAAAGCCATATTGCGTCATGAGACTTTCCAGCGACTGGATAAAGGTCGTCTGAAAGGCATCAGGAGAGGAAGCGAGTTGCAATACCTGGTCGAAGTTTACAGTCGTATTTTGCAAACTCGTGGAAGCACCACCCAGGGAGAGTAACACTTTTATGCCAGCCGATTGCAGTGACTTTATATAAGTGGCATCCACGGTGCTAAACGCTGGCGTGATTTGTCCGGGTGTAGTCGTGCTAAACACACCGAAGGCAACAATGATATGCGTATAACCTGCTGAACTTAATTGTGCAGCAGTGGGTGGCTCGAGCCATCCAGGTAAATAACCAATGATACGACCTGGTGCATTCCCTGCAATTTGCGCATAGGTAATGGTTTCAACGGCATTTGGTGTGATCGTTAAAGGTTGCAGGCTGTAGCTGATGTTATAGCCATTAATCGTGGAAGCAGAAACCGTGTAGATGGTGCCATCAGCGAGTTTTAACTGACTACTTCCCTGACCATTGACCAGATTGATGGTCTGATTAATGGATGTGGAACCATTGTTGGGAATCATGGTGAGATTGACGGATGCAGTATCTGTTGGTGCTCCAGTGACATTGAATGTCACTACGTCCTGAGTAATCTGCGAGCAATTGTAATTCAGGCTGGTAGTGGGTGCAGTAGTGGCACTTGCTTGCGCGGAGGCAGGAGAAAACACAGGAATACAACTGTAGCCATTATAAATAATCGCTGGCGTGCTGAAGGTATAATTTACGCCACTCGCCAGTTGTGGGACGACGGTTGTATTATTCCAGTTCGTCATTGCCATCACTGAGGCTGAGGTATCAGTGCGTGTGAGAGTAACAGTTGGGATAGCAGTATAACCGCTTAAAACAGCGGGTAATGCAGGAACACTGATATTGATGCTGCCTGGTAAGGGGATCGGAGAATAAGAAATACTGGAAGTCGTCGTATTGCCAATTGTCACACTGACTGTAGAGGGATTAGCACTTCCCTGATAGGTATTATTACTACCACTGACATTCACGGGTGAGATTGTATAATTGCCTGGTCCAATTCCTGTTATTAATTGCTGTCCTGACCATGGAATATTGACACTGGTGACTGTATTTCCATTCAGGAGCACATTTACCGTTGCACTGGTCGCTGTAACATCGGCAGGCTTGCTGCTCTGATTGACCAGATTGATTTGGCCGGTACCCACCACGGAATTCAGATAAATATTGACGCTGCCTGGCAGAAAATCTGCAGCCGGTGCACCATAGAGAATCGTAAAAGAAGCATTGGCTGGCAAGATGCTGGTGCCAGGAAAATGCAGATATATACTTGCCAGATAGTTGCCTGTTGCCTGTGGTTGTGCCGTAATTTTTAACGGTTGATTATCGGGATAAGATAACGGCGCGAAATTTCCCCAGAAATCCAGGTTATTCACATTGCTGGCATCCTGGAAGGTAATGGAAGCATTCTGAAAATCCACCGGTTGTCCGCAGTTATTGGTTAATGTCAGCGAAACAGTTTGCCAGAATTGCGAACCTGTACTGGTAAAAGCTGTCTTGATACATGCGGTTGGCTGCGGGGCGAGTAATGGAAGTTTGGCATACGTCAGAGAGGAGAATATTAATAAAATAACGGTAATAATTTTTTTTACCATGTGACTATTCCTTATCAAGTTATCTTCCATGTAACAAAAACTGTCGAGTAGTATAATTTATCAATCGCAAAATATGTATTGAATATTTTCCCTGAGTTTCGCGGAAATTACTCAGCAGCCACCATATTTTTTTTGGCAAAAAACGGTGGCCGCGCAAACCAGATCACAAGAACCAGACAGGCAAAGATGCAGCCTGATAACCAGAAAATATCATTGGTGGATAACATGAAAGCCTGATTGGTAATGATATTGGCAATGGCTGCAAAACTTTTATTTCCTGCAAATCCCGCAGCCTGTAATTGATTGACGGCTTCCTGGCTAAATGGATTAAAAACATTGATCTGTTCCACCAGACGACTTTGATGAAATGCTTCGCGTCTGTCCCAGAGTGTCACACTCAATGATGTACCGAAACTGCCACCTAATATGCGGAAAAAATTTGATAGTCCAAGTGCACTGGCCACTCGTTCATCCGGCAAACCAGAAATGATGACTGTCACCAGTGGCGTAAAAAAGAAAGTGATGCCAAGACCTTGCATGAAACGAGGTTCGACCAGTTGCGTAAAGCCGACACTGGTATAAAAATTTGATTGCCAGAAGGAAGTGGCAGCAAACACGATAAAACCTACGCTGATGATGGTACGCAAATCGAATTTACTCATGTATTGCCCGACAAAAGGCGATAGCAGGAATGGCAGGATACCAACTGGTGCAGCCGCAAGACCTGCCCAGGTAGGCGTATAGCCCATTTGTGTTTGCAGCCATAAGGGAAAGATCACCACATTGGAAAAATACACGAGATAACCAAACGTGAGTGCAATTGTTCCGATTGTGAAATTGCGACAGGCAAATAATGTCAGATCCACAATGGGATGTTTTTCAGTCAGCTCCCATACGACAAGAAAACTTAATGCCACCACTGAAATGATGCCTAATGTCATGATGAAATTCGAATGGAACCAGTCGAGATCATTTCCCTTATCCAGTAATACTTGCAGGCAACCAATACCAATGATCAGCAGAAGGAGACCCATTACATCTATCGGTTTTTTTTCAATGGCAGTTTCACGTCCTGTCAAAGTAATGGCAGTGAATATCACTGAAAAAATACCGACTGGAACATTGATATAAAAAATCCACGGCCAAGTGTAATTATCCGTGATGTAGCCACCAAGAATAGGACCAAAAATTGGCCCCACCACCGCAGTCATCGCCCAGATGCTGGTCGCAAATCCTTTTCTTTCCTGCGGATAATTGGCAAGCAAAATACTTTGTGATAGCGGAATCATAGGGCCAGATACCGCACCTTGCAGGACACGGAAAAATATCAGCATGGGAAGATTGACAGATAAACCGCATAGCACGGAAGTGAAAGTGAAAAGAGCAGTGGAGATGAGAAACAGGCGCACTTCACCAAAACGTCTTGCCAGCCAGCCGGTTAATGGCAACATGATTGCCTGACTGACAGCAAATGATGTGATGACCCATGTACCATTATCAGGACTGACGGCAAGATCACCGGCAATCGTTGGAATCGCGACATTGGCAATGGAAACATCCAGCACATTCATGAATATTCCCAGTGACAATGCAACGGTTAACAACGCCAGTCTGCTACCTTTGAGTGGCGTGTAATTATTCATGAAAGTTGCTTCGAAGCAGTAAGATCAGGTGAGTTGGCGCGTAATATTTTATTGATGATTTTATTCGCGTCAGATAATTGTCTTGCATAGATATTCGTGGTGTAGATGGGCTTGTTGTAAATCTTCTGCGGCAAGCGATGACCACTGATGTCATGAATATTGGTCGTGACACGCATGGACAAGCCGATTTGCAGTGGATATTTTTTTAATTCCTTCGCATCCAGTCCAATCCGCACAGGCAAACGCTGCACGATCTTGATCCAGTTACCCGTCGCATTTTGTGGTGGCAATAACGAAAATGCTGCGCCTGTTCCTGCACTCAATCCCACGAGCTTGCCATGATAAACATGCGAATAGGCATCCGCATACAATTCCACCGGTTGGCCAATACGCAAATCATTCAGTTGTGATTCCTTGTAATTTGCATCCACCCAGATTTGATTCAACGGAACAATGGCCAGCAAGGGTGTATTTAACATGACTTGTTGTCCGACTTGCACGTTACGCTTGGCGATATAACCTGTTACTGGAGCAAGAATCGTGGTGCGTTGCCAATTGAGCCAGGCTGTCCTGAAATTTGCTTTTGCCTTCTCAACCAGCGGATGGGTATATAACTTTGTATTGGCAATTTGTGCGTGCGCTTTTTGATAAGTAGCGAGCGCATAATCATATTGTGCTTTTGCAGCTTGTGCTGCTGTCTTGTAATGCTGGAATTCCTCGCGCGAAATGGCATTTTGCCCCACAAGACCGACACGTCGTTTCACATCCAGCTGTGCCTTGACCAAATCCGCCTTGCGTAAAATTACCAGTGATTGTGCGCTGTCTGCTGCTGCAAATGCCTGCCGGACTTGTCTGACGGTTTGGGCAAGATTGGCGCGTGCACGTTGCAAGGCGATTCCAGTATCAGCCGAATCAAGCCGTATTAATACCTGACCTTTCCTGACAAGTTGTGTGTCATCTGCATTGATTTGGATGACAGTTCCTGGCACTTGTGACATGAGTTGCACCAGATTGCCATTCACATACGCATCATCGGTATACACTTCAAACTGTCCCCAGATCAGCCAGTAGATCAGCCAGATAATGGCAATCGCGAGGAAAATGCTGCCGAGCACCAGCATGGCAATCTTGCGTTTATGCAGCGTATTGGCTGTCGGCGCACCAGTATCAGTTGTCATGTTTATCCCTGAATCATCAGATCATTGCCACCAAATGATTTTAAAGTGGCTACCATAGCTTGCAAGTATCTCGCTTGCATGTCTACCTGTTCTGATTGTCGTTGCATCAGTGTTTGCCTGCTTTTCAGCACTTGCAGATATGGTGTGATGCCATGGTTATATTGCAAGGTAAATAGCCTGTCTGAATGTCTGCTTGCCTGTAATGCAATATTTTGTTCCCTGATTTCAATATTTGTCGATTTCAGGATGGCTAATTGATCACTCGCTTCCTGCAGGGATTTTAACAGAGTCTGATTATACTGATTGACGGCAATATCATACTCAGCATATTTCTCGCCAAGATTTGCCCGTCTTCGATTGGCATCAAAAATTGGTAAATCAACGGCACCGGTAATCGCATTGTTCTGATTTTCATGTGCAAATAAATTATTGAGATGGATACTCTCATACGTAGTAAATGCATTGAGGTTGATATCAGGAAAAAAATAGGCTTTTGCCACATTGATACGTGCTGCTGCTGCAATCACCCGCAATTTTGCTGCATAAACATCAGGTCGAACGGCAAGCAGGTTAGCAGTCAGGCAAATCGGCAATTTGATGCGATACTGATGATAAACAAATTTTTTCGTTTCCATATCCGTTGTGAATGGATTTTTTCCCAGCAAAACCGCTAATTGATGACGTGACAGGGATTCAGCCTGTTTATATTGCTCGAGGATAATGCTTGCTGTCTGAATACTTTCCTGGTTTTGTTTGACAGGAATCTGTGAATTAATGCCATGACGTGCAAGATTGGCAGATATTGCAAAAATATTGCGGGTTAAATCCAGATTGATTTGTGCGATACGCACTTGTTCGATATTTCTCAGCAACTGGAAATAAGTCTCAGCTACGGCTGCTGACAACACTAATCGTGCTTGTGCGAGTTCGGCGAGTATCGCGCATTCTTCATTGAGACGCGCGCGTAATGTTTCGCGATTTTTTCCCCAGAAATCAAATTCATAATTGAAATTAAGTCCGGCTGTTCCAATATTAAATGTCTTGCCATTAAAAGGTGGTGGTACCAGACCAAATTCTGCAAAACGCTGACGTTGCACATAACCACTAAAATTAATATACGGCCAGGTGAATGATGCTGCTTCCTGCGATAAGTAACGCGCACGGCTTACGCGAGCTTGTGCAATCTGCATGTCAGGTGAGTCACACAAAGCTATCTGAATTAATTGATCGAGTTGAGCATCATGAAAAGTATGCCACCAGTTATATTGCCGGGGAGGCGAAAAATTTTTGGGAGGCAAATAAATACGCTGAGTATTTAGATCGGCAAGTGTCAATTTTCGTGAATGACCATGAATATCGCCATAATAAGCACATCCAGGAAGCAGAAATGAATAAATCAGGATAACCAGCAGGAAGCGCAAATCCAGCTCCATTTATTAAATTATTTTTGAGTTTATTAACTTAACAAGAAGACAAAAAATTCTCAAATAAATATTATTTGAAAAAATTTAAGGTTATATTGTACAGGTTTAATTGGAAAATATTATTTATAAGGAAGTAGATATGAAACCAGCATTAAATTCTGTTAGTGCATTACTCATGATATTGATTAGCCAGAATGGTTTGGCAAACAGTGGAAATCTTTTCAATGCCACGCTCTCAGGGTCCATGTTAACTATCACGACCAATATCCCAAATCATGTTTATCATTCAGCAGGAATCAAATTAATATCGCCCGGACATGCCATTGCCAATCAGTTTAGTGTGTGTACACCACTGGCAAATGGTTATTGTCAATTTACTGTCAGCGACAAATCACCCGTTAACATGCTTATCACTGGTCCTGCCGGTAATCTTGCCTTGCAAATGTGTCTGAATGCCAATGGACCTTTATCCTGTCAGGAATATGAGCTTGCATTCGCTCCTGTACCACGCTTTATTTATATCGGCAGTTTTAACGATAATACCCTGACAAAATGTAATGTGAATGCAGTAACAGGTTTATTGAGTAACTGTGCAGCAACAGGTGCAGGATTTGAAGTTCCGGATGCGATTGCGTTTAATCCAGCTGGAACACTGGCTTTTGTTGCAAATTTTAATAATTCCACGATTTCGCGCTGTGCCATCAATACTTTCACTGGCGATTTGACTGGATGTATTGATACGGGTGCAACAGTATTAGATGGTCCTGAGTATATTGCGCTGACTGCAAATGGTACGAATGCCTATATCGCTAACTTCAATAACAATAGCATTACGCTCTGTAATGTGAACCCTGTAACAGGCACGATGGATGGCTGCCGTAATGCAAGTAACAGTACGTTCAATGGCCTGCAATCCATCGAGCTTAATCGTGCGCAAACGATTGCATATGTTCCCGATGAAAGTGTGGTACATAAATGTCAGATAGATATTTCAGGTTCGCTTGGAACGTGTACAACGACGGGTACAGGATTTTCATTACCAGTTGGTGTGGCTTTAACTAATCTGGAAACGATTGGCTATGTACCCAACTTTAATAACAGCACACTTTCACAATGTAGTGTTTCTCCGAATGGTGATCTTGTTAATTGCTTCCTGACAGGTTCTGGTTTGAGTAATCCAGCAAGCATTGTGCTTAATCAGGTTGGCAATTACATGTATATCCTCAATGACGGTAACAGCACAGCCACTTTGTGCAGTGTGAATCCTGCTACTGGTGCTGTCAGTAATTGCGTGGATAGTGGTGCGACAGGATTGAATAATCCAGGTGGCGTTGCATTGTATTATTGATCTTTAACGCATGAAGAAAAAAAACAAGGGTATATTAAAATTTCTCAAAAGTCTGGGACCTGGTTTTGTTACGGGCACGGCAGATAACGATCCATCTGGTATCGCGACTTGTTCCCAGATTGGTGCGAAATTTGGTTACGGACTTTTGTGGACATCCTTATACACCTTACCCATGATGATTGCCGTACAGGAAACGTGTGCGCGTATTGGAACCTGCAAAGGTAAGGGACTGACACATACCATTTCACATTTTTACAGCAGAAAAATTGCAGCGATCATGGTGTTGTTATTGCTGATTGCCAATATTATCAATATCGGTGCAGATATTGGTTCGATGGCAGCAGCGACACAATTACTGATACCACTCAATTTTACGGTGCTTGTTTGTCTATTTGTGTTTGTGATGATTGCGGCGCAAATTTATATTGGCTATAAAAAATATGCTGCATTACTGAAATGGATTTGTTTATCCATGTTTGCTTATCCTTTGACAGTCATTATTATCAATGCGCCATTTTCTGAGATATTACCTGCCACGCTCATTCCTCATATGCAGTTTGATTATAATTTTTTATTTCTGGTAACAGGCATGTTTGGCACGACCATTTCGCCGTATTTATTTTTCTGGCAGGCATCGCAGGAAACAGAAGAAGACAGAGCGCATCATCGCATTAAAAAAAGTGGCGATGTCTGCATCAAACGTAGCGATATAAAAAACATGCAAACAGATAATCTGATTGGTATGGTCATGTCACAAATTACTTCCTGGGCAATTATCGTCGTAGCAGGAACGGTATTGCATGCACATCATATCACCGATGTTAAAACTGCAGCAGATGCAGCAAAAATGCTGGAACCGCTTGTCAAAAATTATCATCATGCTGGATTGATGGCGAAGATTATTTTTTCATCGGGAATTATTGGTCTGGGATTGGTTGCAGTACCTGTACTTTCAGGTTCCTGTGCTTATGCAGTATGTGAATTATTTCAGTGGCGAGCTGGCATCAATCTTAAATTTAAACCGGGGAAAAAATTTTATAGCATTATCATACTGGTGACTGTATTAGGAGCAGTGTTGAATTATATTGGCATTGATCCGATCAAGGCATTGCTTTACGCAGCAGTAGTAAATGGCATATTGGCTATTCCCATGATTTTTTTAATTACACTCATTGGCAGGAATGAAAAAATCCTTGGCGAATATAAAAGCAGCAGAGTATCGCAATTTTTTATGTGGGTAACATTCATTTGCATGTTGTTATCAGCACTTGGCATGATGTTTGCGCATTGAATAAATACTCAATGCTATCGTTTAAATTTTTCACGATTTGCCAAGCCGGCAAAATATTTATATACTTCCTCTCTTCAATCGATTTATCTGAATAATTATTCATCTCGTGTTGCTCTGCTTAAATTAATTAAAATTTATAGGAAACACTCATGAAACATAATTATGCAATAGATTTGCAATTGGGCCTGGAACTCGAATTACAATTAATCAATACGCACAATCAGGATTTATCTCCCGCTGCAAAACGAATTATTCGCAGCATTCAAAATAATAAATCGTACGGTGATCTTATCAAACCAGAAATAACACAAAGCATGATTGAACTGAATTCATCTGTGCATTACAAACCTCACGCCATACACAAGGAATTGCAAGCCATGTGTTATTTTCTAAAACACATTGCTGACAAGGAAAAAATCAGCATCTGTGGTGGCGGTGCGCATCCTTTTCAGAATTGGCGTGATAGAAAAATATTTCCATCCATGCGCTACAGAAATTTGTTAAAACAATATGGTTATCTTGCCAAACGTTACACTGTATTTTCCATGCATGTGCACATTGGTTGTGAAACACCAGACAAGGCGATTTATCTGACACACATGTTGTCACGATATGTTCCACATTTAATTGCATTAAGTGCTTCATCACCATTTTATAATGGCACGAATACAGGATTTCATTCCGCACGTTCCAATATTGCCACGGCATTTCCCCTGAGTGGACATATGCCCATGGTTACCAACTGGTCTGAGTTTTGTCGTTATTTTCATAAAATGAAACGTCTGGATATTATTCAGAGCATGAAAGATTTTTACTGGGACATACGACCCAAACCAGAATTTGGAACAGTGGAAGTGCGAGTGTGTGATATGCCATTGACACTTAACAAGGCAATTGCACTTGTTGCTTATATCCAAACCATTTGTGCGTATCTCATCCATGAAAAACCGTTTGTTTTAAAAAATGATTTGTACGAGTTATATCCCTATAATCGTTTTCAGGCGTCAAAGCTCGGTTTTGATGGTGTGTTTATTAATCCATTTACGCAAAAGAAAATTAGTATTCAAAAAGATATACTGGAAACGATCAAGATGTTACGGCAACATGCAAAATCACTGGGAACATCAGCTTATTTATCGCAAATTAAAGAGCTGACACAGAACAAGCATAATGATGCAAATTTTCTGAAGTATAAGTTTGCGAAATCTTCATCGCTCGAAGACATTGTCAAAACAAATTGTAAGGTGTGGAAATCGTCGTTGACGCAATGAGGTTAGCAAAATGAATGCTCCATCAAAATGACGGAGCATTCGTGAAGTTTTATTTTTTACTGGACATATTTAAATTAACAACTTCATGCGCTTCGAGGGCAAATTTTTTGAAATATTCATAAGTCATATAAAAATTTCCTGAATCGCCAACTTCTTCACCCCAGGAATTTCTCAATTTCAGTAAACCTGTATGAGTCATTCCATTCTTATCAACCACAGTTGCAGTATCATCATAACCCGTGATCACCATTTCATGACCACCGACTGCAAATCGGTCATTTTCATGTGTTTGTCTGACTTCATTGGTGATCGCCCATGTATCCTGTGTTTGTTTATTGCTAACACATGCACCTACACTGCAGCTTGGTGCCAGCACTAAAAATGCACCGAATGTAACGCGATTACCATTGTTTAATGCTGTTTTAATACTATCCATTGTATTTTCAATGGCAGTCTGATCTTCATCACTGTCATCTGAAAAAAGAACTGTAATACGTTCAAATTCATCCATGAGTGTGTGAGCATGCAGTGATTCACTAATATCTTCACTGAGATATCTATATTCATCTGTATCCATGAGGTTGCCTTCATTAAAGCTATTAACTGGATAGGATTTCACACCAGCACAACCTGAAGTTTTTTGTTTTTGTTTGCTGACCACGCCAAAACGTAACATCTGATCATAAATGATTGGTGCTGTTGCTCCATTCCAGCCACTTTCATAATATCCCTTGTATTTCAGATAACTTCCGAGCTCGAGTTGACATAACTGGCTAATATGATCTTTCTTTCCAAGCACAGCATCAATCGCAGCGGTCACAGCGAATGTCACACAGGAACCATGCATGCCCTGATCCAGTACAGGCACATCATTCATTTCCAGATAAACGGAAGAAGGAAGATCAGAACGCGTTTTTCTTGCAGTATTTTTTATCGGTTTAAAAGTGAGTAATGCGCGTCTTTGTTTATCGGTTAAACGGATAGACATCAGTGTGACTTGTTTTTTTGCATTGGCGAATTTTGTATTATTCGGACTGGTTATGGTTGCTGTTGTAGTAAATGGTTTATCGAATTTGATTCCTTCAGCATAAATATTTGCGCTGATAATGCCAGATAAAAGTAATGCAGACATGAATGCAATTTTTTTCATATTAACCTCTCATTAAATGATATTAAAAAAGCTTCCCTGATCACACGCGAGCGAATGTAACAAAGCTCATTGATGAATACCACAACAATTAATTGTTTGACTTTTGAACACACGGTTATTAATCTAAAGCCTGACTTTAAGGAGGAAGTTATGAAATTAAAACACATCATGTTCATGGCAGGATTTTGTTTTATAAGTAATGCCTTTGCACAAGATATGACTGCAATGGAAGCTGAAGCAAAGCCATCAGATAAATTTACCCCGTTTAATTGGCAAACCACTGCACCAGATGGTTATATTATTCAGGGAGAAATTTGTAACGACACTTCCGGAATTGGTCAAAGTACCTGTGGTCCAGTAACATTTGTTGTTGATCCACAAAATAGAAGAATCCTGTTTGATCTGGGGAATAACGGCGGAAAATATTATATATTGGAAAATTCTGCTTATATTTATGGCCCTAATCCACAGCAACCAACGCAGTGCTATCAGGTGTCGAACTTTAGCTTTACTCAACAGGTGGCAGGTTATCTCAATGTGTTATCCATGCCAGGTTCAACCAATAAAAAGGCAGACTATTTTGGTCGTGCGCTTGATGTAGGAAGTTGCAATGACAGGATTGCAGCTGATATGCGTGTGACACGTATCAGAAATAATGGTGTGTTATCGGTATTTAATTTTGCGCAAAGTTATCCAATAGGACAGTCATGTGCATTTGTCACGGGCGCGATTACATTTAAGCAAGCGACCGTGGATTTTAATCCAGCGCACAGGGATGCTTATTTTAGAGAAATGCCAGCAAGTTGCAATAATACTGCTCCAAGTTTCTGCGCAACGGTTTATCCACCAGGCAATGCCTGCAATTTATAAACATTTCATTTATGAATGACGAGTCCTGGGTTTATCACCCAGGACTTATCGTTCGTACTGCTTTTCAATAAATTTATTCAATGACATACTATGCCTCCCTATAACAATTGGTGAGGTAATATAAAATGAAAAAAATCTTAATCTCTTCCTTGTTGACAACATTTTTAATTGGCAATGTATTCGCAGATACCATCAATGTTCCTTTCATCAATGCAGTTGTTCCTGTGACTGGATTAACTATTTCCTATAATATGCCTGCTGGCCAGGAAGTTTTTTGTATCACAGATAATTTCTACAAAGGTTATCTGACCATTACGGAAAATGGTGTTGAGAAAGATGCAGGTATTGCCTACGGTAATTATGATAGTGATTTATTTTATTTTACTCATACGGGAAAAAATAATTCCGGTGATGGGTTGGAATATTTTCATGTTGATCAAAGCGGTCATATCATATTCAAGGATACGAATTACAAGCCACATACATCAAGTGTTAGCTGTGTATATGTAAACGCAAGCAAATAATAATCATTTCAGGTCATGCATCCATGGGTTCATATGCAACTCATGGATGCTACTGAATATGGCCGGGTTCTAATATGTTGCCAAAAATAATTCATTTTATCTGGGCTGGTGGTGAGAAATTATTGCCAGAGATAAATGCAAATCGCATTAAAGATTGGGCGATAAAAAACCCGGATTTTAAAACATATTTATGGATAGATAAAAAAACAACTTCGGCCAGTATTCTTCAGGAATATTATCATCGTTATAAATTCCATGAAGCTCCTGTGATACTCCTCAACGATATCGGTGAAGGAATGGTGGAAGATGAATATTCACGTTATTACATTGACAAGTTGAACCCAAATTATGGTGCATCAAGTGATCTTTTGCGTTATAGCATTTTAATCAGATATGGTGGGGCATATTTTGATAGTGATGTGATTGTTGATGAGAGTGTCAAACCGCTTAATTATGCAGGATTATTTGATAGCAATGAAACTGCAATACTTCGCCTGAATCATCTTACGCAAAAGCATCATGCGATCGGCAACGATGCAATGATCTGTACTCCACAACATCCATTCATGATAGATGTTTATGAGCAGGCAAAAAAAAATCATTGTGTGCAGTTAGTCCATTCTAGTCCATACGAGTTTGATCGTTTTCATAATACGATAAATAGAACAATTTGCGCTACAGGACCTCTATTAATTACATCGGTTTGCCTGAAACATGACTTACTGGAAAAAGCAGATGTGAAGGGCAATGATCAGGTGGAACGCGTATATGAAGATGGCGTACATTATTATCAGCGGACAAAAGACCCGGTATTGAAGTTAGATCAGGCTTGTTATAAACCAGCCATCACTAACGATAAAAACTGGCTGATGTCCATGTCACGAAAATGTCAGCATCTTGATGATGCTATCAGTATCACATTGCAAAGCATTAATTTCGAAATTAAATATCTGGGAATTTTAAGAATTGATGACCATATAAATCTTATTGTAAGAGCGATGGATTGGCAATCGAGTATAGACGAATTAAAAAATGAAAGTAAATCTGATCCGACTGAGAATGAAATAAATGTCGCTAATAGGCTTATTCAGCAGTTAATCAACTTTCCGGTGAAGCTTGATCATTGTCAATTGATACAGTTGGTGACCAGATTTCAGGTGGTTGCAGATTTTTACAGGAAATTTACACCTGGATTGCATGATGGTAATGCGAATAAATCAACAAAAGCTATCACGGATGCAACTGCAATGGTGAGTGGAGAAATGCGGCAATCGATTAATAGCAACTATTTCTCGCATGTTTATAATCAGGTGAAAGAGTTGTCTACACAGGATTCTTCATTTACAAAAAATACACCATGCTGGCAATTAGCAAAAGCGCATATGACGAATTTAATAGAAGATTATCTGCGTCGGGGATGCGATTTATCAAAATATAAAGATAATTTATTTTGCCTGAAAAAAATTGGATTATTAAGCAAGGATAGTGAATGGTTTGTCACATTATTTGATACTTTGCTAACAATTGTCAGAACAGTATATGAAGGCAGTATAAAATTTGTCCCTAAATTTCAATTGAGTTTATGTCAGGCGATTAATGAACATCTCATTCAGGATCCGGGTGACAAGGATACTATTGCATTTGCGCTAGACATATTGCGCAGAGATAAAATGCATTTTCTGGATAAGCAAGTTATTCTCAATGAAAAAATTGCTGTTATCCTGGATAATTTGTATGCGCAGTTAATTAACAAAAGAAGAAATCAAAAATTTACACCTATCCATCCAGCCATAGCTGATTCATATTCACCGACTTTGTTTCAGCAAGCACCTGTAAATGTTTCCCTGATAAGTGCAAATGATAATGCTCACAAACATAAAGCAATCAACCATTAACTCTTGTTATTCATCAAATTTAACGCTGCAACCATGGGAGTGGCTTCGACAGAAAATTCTCCCTGAAAAGGGCGATCGAGTGTAACCAGTAAAAACAGCATGGAGGCTGCCATAATGGAAAACACACCAATGGAGAAAAGATGTAAATAAAAATTTACCCGGAAGGCGAAATTGATGGCAATAATCAGGATCGTTCCCACTAATATCACACCCCATAATTCCGGGCTGAGTGTAGTATTGCTGACATTGATACGATCATGGCGTGCATTATGTAATTCTTTCACTTCATTCAATATGTTTTGCATGACAATTGTTTCAGTCGGATTGGTAGGTGTGAATTGAATCAGGTCATTAAAAATTTTCTTGATAATAAAATCTCCTTGCTGATTGATGGGTTTAAAAGCCGCCATCAATGGCCATTCCTGATTAATTACCAGATTAATATAACCTTGTAGATCTTTTTGTACGGTTTGTTGTACAGGTTGTTTTAACCATTGGCTATATAAATAAACATTTGCTGCTGCATCCGCTTCTCTTTGTGTGGCATTTGAGGCGCCATTTTGATTATTGACGAGATAAAGACAAATAAAACCAACGAGAACGCCGTAAATGATTCCAATCAAGGCACTGATACTGCTGATGGTTTCATTATCGCGATAGTGTAGCTTATGAAATATAAAGCGTTTGCTTGTGATAACCAGCAATAGCGAAATGCCTGCTGCCATTCCTGTAAGTAATGCAAAAATCTGAAAATCAGAGAGCGAGTACATAAATTCTGGCATGATATTCCCTTATCATTAATTGGCTTTCGCATGATTGATCAGTATAGCAATTTGCCATCCTTTCTTGAATAATTGCTGATGCTATACTAATTTTTCTTCAGCACGTCATCTCAGGAGGAGAAGAACTTGAATAATACCATGCTCATCTTTATTGGAGCAGGCATTGGTGGTGTTCTCCGTTACTGGATTTCCAGTGGTATTTATTTGCTGGTGGGAAGACAATTTCCCACCGGAACATTAGTCGTAAATGTGAGTGGTTGTCTTTTGATGGGATTATTATTTGTCCTGACACTGGAACGCTCCAGTGAATTTGCTCCGCAATTACGTGCATTATTGTTGATAGGTTTACTCGGTGGCTACACCACATTTTCTTCCTTCTCAATTGAAACCGTAAATTTATTTGAAAGTGGTCGCTGGCTGGCTGCAGCCATGAATATATTACTCAATACAGGCATCTGTGTTATTGCAACCTGGATAGGCATTATTGGAGGCCGGAATTTATGAAAACAGTCGATGTGACCATGGTAAGAATTTATGTGATGGAATCTTCAAAATTACATAACAAAATAATCGATCATTTAAAAAATAATTTAAAAATGCGCGGTATTAGTGTTTTCCGCGCCATTAGTGGTTTTGGCACATCAGGCAATCACACTGCTTCCTTGCTGGATCTTTCGCTCGATCTTCCTCTCGCTGTGGAATTTTTTGATGATGACAAAAACAAGATTACCCAGGCGCTGGATGAATTGGCGCTGATAGTAAAACCTGAACACATTGTCATGTGGGAAGCGAAAGCGAATATTTAATATTAAATTTCAGTTCATCAGATTAGCCTTGAATTCTATCGACACGGATGACAGTGCGACTGAAACAGGACAATTTTCCTTTGCTTTTTTGGCAAGTTCCTGAAATTGGTCATTGGTAATGTTGGGAATGTTGGCATCAAGAACCAGATCAATATGAGTAATTCTGAAACCTTTATCGACTTTCTCTATTGAAACAGTAGCATTGGTAGTTAATTCATCTGCCACAAAACCTGCTTCCTGCAAAACGAAAGCCAGTGCCATGGTGAAACATCCCGCATGCGCTGCAGCAATTAATTCTTCCGGATTGGTGCCAGATTTGCCGCTTGCATCTTCGAAACGCGTTCTAAAAGAGTAAGGTTGTGATTTAAAAACACCGCTTTGTGTATCCAGTGTGCCAACTCCATTTAACCCATTGCCTTTCCATACTGCTTTTGAAGTTCTTTTCAGTGCTGACATAATCATTCCTTATTAAATTTCTTGCAGTTTTCAGTAATTTCCAGATAAGTTAGCGTGAATTCATGGTTCATGACAAGAAGAGAAAATTGTAATGACTAAGCTTGGAACACCTTATTCTGCCGCCGCCACCAAATTCCTGTTATTGGGATCCGGGGAGTTAGGCAAGGAAATTGCCATCGAGGCACAGCGTCTGGGAGTGGAAGTCATTGCTGTGGATCGTTATGCCAATGCTCCTGCCATGCAAGTGGCGCATCGTAGTCATGTCATTTCCATGCTCGATGCAGAGGCACTGCGCAATATTATAGAGAAAGAAAAACCGGATTTTATCATTCCTGAAATTGAAGCGATTGCGACCAGTACGCTCGTTGCACTGGAAAAAGAAGGTTATCACATCGTCCCTTCTGCAAAAGCAGTGGCATTGACCATGAATCGTGAAGGCATACGTAGATTGGCTGCAGAAGAATTACATTTAACCACTTCTCCTTATCAATTCGCAGCAAATCGGGATGAATATATTGCAGCAATTAAAAAAATAGGTTTGCCATGTGTCGTCAAACCCATCATGAGTTCATCCGGAAAAGGTCAGAGCATCATACGTCATCAGGACGAGATTGAAACGGCATGGATAACTGCACAGACAGCAGGCCGAACCGGTGCGAGCAAGATCATTGTCGAAGCATTTATTCCATTTGATTATGAAATCACCTTGCTGACTGTGCGTCATGCAAACGGCACACTATTTTGTGATCCGATCGGACATTTGCAGGTAGCAGGAGATTATCGCGAATCCTGGCAACCACACATCCTGCCTGCTGATGTTTTGCAAAATGCGCAACACATGGCAAAGTTGATTACGGATGCATTAGGTGGTTATGGTGTTTTTGGCGTGGAATTTTTTATCCGCGATAATATGGTGTATTTTAGTGAAGTATCTCCACGACCACATGATACAGGTCTGGTGACGCTTGTGTCGCAGGATTTATCAGAATTTGCCTTGCATGTACGTGCAATTTTGGGTTTGCCGATTCCTGCATTGCGTCGCTATCAATTTGCGGCATCGCATGCTCTCGTTGCGCAGGGAAAGAGTTCGCAAATGACTTATCATCATCTTGAGCGTGCATTGCAGGCAGAAGATACACATTTACGTTTATTTGGAAAACCGGAAATTAATGGAACGCGTCGTTTAGGTGTTGTTCTGTGTCTCGCAGAAAGTGTGGAGGCAGCGAGAAAGAAAGCACAACTTGCGCATGATGCTATCAAAATTGAATTGGAATAAATCAGGGAGTCAGTCTATGTGGAAGGAATTCAGGGAATTTGCCATGCGTGGCAATGTGGTGGATATGGCAGTTGGTATCATTATTGGAACGGCATTTGGCAAAATTATTACATCGCTGGTGAATGATATTATCATGCCACCGATTGGATTTATTTTGGGAAGAGTGGATTTTTCCAGTCTGGCAATTACGCTACATCAAAAAACAGATACTTTGCCTGCAGTGGTAATTTCATATGGTACGTTTATTAATACCATTATCAATTTTGCCATTATTGCTTTTTGCATGTTTATTGTTGTGAGACAGATGAACAAAATAACACAGACTAAACCGCAGGAACCAGTTAAGAAAGATTGTCCTTTTTGTTGTTCCAGTATTGCTGCAAAAGCAACCCGTTGCCCTGATTGCACATCAACACTTGCGTAGTTTGTGAATTGCTATTTTCTCCAGATAAAGCTACTAATATATTCAGCATAGCCAGTATTTTTGGCTTGCTCTTCTTTTGCTAGCTTTGCCTTGGTGTATTGTTTTGGCATGTTATTTTCGAATAACTTTAATTTTTCACTTAATCCACTATCATTCAAGGCATTTAATTCCTCATCCGAAAATTGAAAATCTTCATTGGGATGATTTGTGGCATAAATTAATTTTTGTGCTGTATTTATTTTAAGTTTTGCAGTTGGTTTACTAAACATGTAACCAGCAAGACTACGGTGTTCCCAGTTTGGATTTTTATCCGCTTCATCTTTTCTCTGGTTAATATAGTCAACAAGATTGTTTTCCAGGGAAAAATAATTCATTTTCATATCCAGGATAAATTTTCCATTATTCAGGTTTTTTTCAACGGAAGATTTATCCTGGTTGAATTCGCGAAAGGGTTTTAATTTATTGAGTACTGTTTCATCAGGTTTATTATTGAATACCAGCCTTAATCTTTTTTCATTAAAACAGTTGCAGGTAACCTGATAGGTAAATGCAATCTCCTCACCCAGTAATTTATGCAATGCTTCTTGCTCGCGTGCGTAATGCTCATCCAGCATCAGCACGGGTAATTGTCTATCAATAGGTGCTATTTCAAATTTGCTTCTTTTATCCTGAACAATTTGCGCATTTTCTGGATGAAGTGATTGTGTCGTGATTTGCTGTATTTTACCATTTGCTGGCTTGTAAAAACCTCCATCTGGAAAATCCGCTATCTGCACATTTTCATCGAAAAAAGCTTGTAATTGAAAACTAATATCTTCATTGAATTTTGTTGGCACGATGCCTGTGGTAATATTATTAGAAATGCTGTCTATAGGTGCGATTCGGGAATTGGTATCGCCCATTAATACAGTGATTCTGTCTATCGGTGCATGATTCAATAAATTACGATATTCCATCTCGAGGCGCATATGTTCTTCTGGGTTATATTCCCCCCATAAATTATGTAAATCTATTTTTTCCTGTGTGGATTTATTTTGTAGTGAGACGGAAATTAATCCGGATGCACCAGTAATTGCGGTATTATCTGGCTTTTCATTTAAAACAATATATTTGTCATGATTAAAAGCAATCAGCATGCCTTCCTGTTTTATTATGTCCCAATTATTTAATTTATTTTTTAATAATTCTTCAGCTAGATTTTCATTAACTTCCTGAAGAAATATGACATCGACATTGTGAAGATTAATACTTGTAATCAGACCATCTACCATGCGTGAATATCTCTTCTGCTTGTTTTCTTTATCGCTTAATGCTGGTTCAGTATTAAAGCCGGAAAAAGATGTTGTATTCAGCATATTCCATGAGGCAATCGTTAATAACTTTTCGGGATCTTCCAATGGAATTTTACCCATGAGCAGTGCATGATCGGAGTAAATAGTGGAAGGATTACTTAAGGCTTCAGAATTAGTGGGCATAATTAAATGTTGTCTGGATCGGGATTCCATTGTTTTACCCTCGTCTAATTTTTTAAAATTATATTAAATGAGTATAGCAGACTTCCATCAGCTAACTGATGATCAAAATAAGCGTGTGTATGGTTTAAATATTGAAATATATAGTATTTTAATGTGATTTAGCACATGACATCAGGTTTTTCCTGTTAATGATCGCAAATATTGAAATAGCTTTTTTTCAGCGCCGGTATTTTTATTCTTTTTTATATCCTGCTGCGCATTGCGTATCAATTGTCGTAATTGTTGTCTGTCAGTGTCGGGATAATCGACTAAGAAAGAATTTAGCGCATTATCACCTTGTATCAGTAATCGGGTTCGCCATTCTTCAACATCATGAAATTGTGTAATGTTTTTTTCATGAATCAATTGCATGTCTTTTAATGCCTGTTTAATTGATTCGGGATCAATTTGACGCATAATTTTGCCTATGTATTGCAATTGACGTCTTTTTGCTTCATTGGCAGTCAGTTTTTTCATTTGCTGAATGGCTGTGCGCAAGTTATCTGGCAAATCAATGGTTGCCAATTGCTCCTGCGTTAATTTAATCAGGGATTCACCAATTTTCTGCAAGGCAAGCATATCCTGTTTGCGTTGTGATTTACTTTCAATATCGGGTTTCTGTGGTTCTGATTGAGGCATGGGATACATTCCAGAAATTATTTAATTATTTAATGATAACAGCGGATATGGCTGGTTATGAATTTTATAGTATTCTAGTGGCCTACAAAAGGATTTTGGGACAAATCATGGAAGAATTATATATTGCAACTTTAATTATCATATTTCTCGCAGTCACTGCCACAATATTGTCTTATCTCCTGAAAATATCCATCGCATTGGTTGAAATCATCATGGGAATTGCGGGTGGTTTCGTGATTCATGCATGGTTTCCTACCTATGAGGCAAGCATTAATTCTTCCTGGTTTACGGTATTGGCGAGTGTTGGTGCCTTGATGCTGACATTTTTGGCAGGTTCTGAACTGGATGCGGAAGTAATAAAAAAGGAAGGAACAAAAGCCGGTCTTATTGGTTTTGTCAGTTATCTCACGCCTTTTCTGGGCTGCACCGCGGTTGCCTATTATGGGTTTGGCTGGTCGCAATCTGCTAGCTGGTTAACAGGATTAGTTTTATCGACAACATCTGTTGCAATTGTGTATGGCACTTTGCTTGAACTTGGCATGAATGATACTGCGTATGGCAAATCATTGCTGACAGCTTGTTTTGTCACAGATTTTTGTACTGTGTTGTCACTGGGATTAATTTTCTCTCCGTTTTCATTCAGAACCATTTTATTTTTTATTTTTACGGCATTCATTTGCGTATTATTACCATTTATTTGTCATAAGACATTTAAAGTCCTTGCGAATAAACCATCCGCTTTCGAAATAAAATTTATTTTATTATTTTTAGTTGGTTTAGGCGTGGTTGCAATCTGGGCGGGATATGAACCGATATTACCCGCATTTTTTGTAGGCATTGCCTTGTCAGGTGCTGTTGGTAAAAACCATGTTTTAATTCGGCATTTGCAAACGGTTACCTTTGGATTATTGACACCATTTTATTTTATTCGTGCAGGATTTCTGGTTTCTGTTCCTGTTTTAATCAGTTCCTGTATACCAATTTTAATATTTTTATGTTTGAAAATATTTTTTAAGGGAATAGGAGTTTATTCGGCTGTCAATATTGTTTCGTCTTATAAAAAGGAAGTGGTGTATACGGCTTTACTGATGTCAACCGGGCTTGCTTTTGGCAGTATTGCCGCTTTATTTGGTTTGACACATGGAATTATTAATCAGGAAAAATATTCCCTGTTAATAGCAGTCGTTGTAACGAGCGCTATTATTCCTACTCTCATCGCCAACGCCTTTTATTTGCCACGACATTTGCTGAAAGTGAAAATATCAGTGTAGGTTAATTAAATTAACGTGCCTGCTGTGATTAAGTTATTTATCTTGTCTTAATTCTTTTAAGTCAATTGAAAATTTTATTTTGCCCCGCATTTTGCGCAGCTCATTATACGCATTCGCATGAGCTAATTGTTTTAAAGCTATTATTATAGTTTCAGTAATATTTTTCCCTGTTGTTGCCAAGGCTTTTTCCAGTAACTTGATGGGAATATGCACCGTTACTTTCTGAGTTTGTTTATGTGTCATGGAATTGTCTCATAATTACTTTTTGCGAAACCTCTCAATCAGATCGTTCACAGTTTTTTCCAGCGACCACTGATGTTTGAAAGGAATCAGGCTTTTCATTTTAGCAATATTTGGGCGGCGCTGGGTAATATCCTGATAAGGCATGCCGTAGGCTTCTTCGTAAGGTATATATTTCACTTCCACTTCATGACCGACACATTTTCCTACCAGTTTTGCGAGATCATTGATCGAAATTTCATAATCATTACCAACATTAATAATTTCTCCAATGGTATCTGGTCTGCTGGCAATCATATCCAGTGCGACAACCGAATCGCGTACATCGCAAAATGAACGTGTCTGTGAACCATCACCGAAAATAGTAAGCGGTTCGTTACTGCAAGCCTGATTAACAAAACGCGGTACTACCATGCCATAACGACCAGTTTGTCTTGGACCCACCGTATTAAATAAACGCGGTAAAATAATTGGAATTTTATCGCCATGATAATAAGCAAGCGCAATAATTTCAGTTGTTAATTTGCTAGTGGAATATGTTGCTAGCGCATCTTTAGGCTGCTTGATAATTAAATCATCGGTTTCAGTCAGCAAGGGTTTTGGACTGTTGCCGTAAACAGATGATGAGGAAGCAATCACCACGACCGGTTTTGCTCCACTTTTTTTGATAACATCCAGTAAATGTCTTGTGCCTTCAATATTACTGGCAACTACATTGATGGGTTCAGAAATTACCTTGAAAATTCCGACAACAGCAGCGAAATGATAAACACGTTCTGCCCATTTCACTTCCTTTTCCATCTCTGGCCAATCCAGAATATTTCCTTCATAAAATTTAAATTTGGGATTACTGGTGAAGGGTTCGATATTTTTGAGCGTGCCAGTTGTCAGATTATCAATGACATGTACTTCATCACCTTTATTCAAATGATATTCAGCAATATTTGAACCAATGAAGCCGCAACCACCTGTTATGAATATACGCACGATTATAATCTCCAGAAGGTAATGTTGGTTCCAGCAAAATCTTCTTTGGAATATATTTCCTTGATATCCATAAATAACCCACGAGGATTTAGCATTTTTATAATTTGTTCTTTACTAAGCTCAAGATATTCCTTGTGAGATACCGTTAAAATAAGCGCATCCAGATCATGCAAATCATTCCAGCCAATGAGATCAATTCCATATACACGTTTTGCTTGCTCAACATTGGCGATGGGATCATGGATCATTGCCTTGATGCCAAAGGATTTTAATTCGCTGATCACATCAATGACTTTTGTATCCCTGAGATCAGAACAGTTTTCCTTGTAGGTCAAACCCAGAATGGCAACGCGTGAATGTTTGATGGGAATATCCAGATGTACAAGATTTTTTACTGCTTCACTGACAATGAATTTGGAAATATATTCATTGACGCGTCTGCCAGCCATGATGATATCGGAACTGTAATTGACTTCATCAGCCTTGTGTAGCAGATAATAGGAATTAAATCCGATGCAATGTCCACCAACCAGTCCTGGCTGAAAATGCACATAATTCCATTTGGTTTTCATCGCATTAATGACTTCAACCGTATCCATATTTAATTTATGCAGCAGAATGGCAATATCATTCATGAATGCAATATTAATATCTCTTTGTGTGTTTTCGATTACCTTGGCTGCTTCTGCGACACGCATCGAAGGTGCGCGATGTACACCTGCCTTGATAACACTGCTATATACATCGGCAACCACTTCCAGTGTTTCAGGATTAAATCCGGAAACAATTTTGATGATGCTGCCAATATCATGCTGTTTGTCTGCAGGATTAATACGTTCTGGTGAATAACCCACTGAAAAATCTTTTCCACAAACCAGTCCAGATGTTTTTTCCAGTACAGGAACACAAATTTCTTCTGTTGCACCTGGATAAACTGTCGATTCATAAACAACGATATCGCCTTTTTTCAGATATTTTCCAATCAGACGTGTTGCTTCACGCAAATTATAAATATCAGGATGTCTGATCTGATTGATGGGAGTCGGAACTGCGACAATAAAAAAATCTGCTTTGGCAAAATCATCGGGATTGGTTGTATAGGTTATATTAGGGGATTTTAATAATTCGGATGAAACTTCTTCATTTTTATCGTAGCCATTTTTCAGTTCCTTGACGCGTTCTTCATTGACATCAAAAGCTAAAATTTTATGTTTCTGACCAAACGCTGCCATGATTTCCAGACCCACATAACCCAGTCCAATGATTGCAATTGATCGTTGATGAGTCATTGTCTTGTCCCTGTCAATTTTTTGAAATCCATAGTGATTACTCTCATCATATCACAGGGTATGAATTGGCATAGGTAGGGACAATGAGAAAAATAGCTTAAAAAGCCTATTTTTCATCATGTAACGATTAATCGGTCATCATGAAGGTCGTATAGGTCAGGTCTTCAAAAATGGAATTCAAAAAGATAAGTGCCAATGCACTGGAAAATAACAGGCTTAAGGCAAAACCATAACCATAATAGGGAGGACCAAGATATTGACTAAGAAGAGTGAAACCAATATTGCCAACTAAAAACAATAGACTAACGTACACTGCCTGTACGTAACGGGTTGTATAGTAAAGAATACTTAACAAGCCCCATAAAATAACATTCAAACCTGCTCCAACGTACATGATATATAACAAGTTCAGATAGAGCATGGGAAGTTTAAGTACGGTAAGCAACCAGGGCGTAATTAAAAACATGGCGACAATAATCACCGCTTGAGTCTTGAACAAGCTGTAAATGGCATCTCGTCCTGCAAGCGTTAATTCATTGCGAACTGCATCGATATCTGCGAGTGATTTTCTGCGAAAAATTCTCGCCATGAATTTGGGATAAATCATGGAAAACTGTGTTTCAATTTGCAAAAGAAAACTGGAAGTAGTCGGTATGATAGTGAGATAGGCGATCAACATCGCAAAATCATAAATGGGTGAATAGCGAAAAGGAGGATAATCCGAGGAGCTGGTACCAGGATTCAACCAGAAAAGGTATTTATCGATCCAGAATCCCATTGTATAAAATAAATTGGCAACGCCGACCAGATAATAAAGATTTTCCTTTTTCAGAAAATCAAATTCAATAATTTCCTGGGTAGGAAAATGCAAAAAAACCTCATTGGACAACAATAAAAAAATAATGACTTGTGCCATCAGAAATTCAGCGAATAAATCAGTCAGATTATATTCACGAAACAGGAAATGCAGTAACAGCAATATACAATAAGCTAATAAGAAAGCTGCAATGATGCGACGATAAAATTTGAGACCAGTTAATAACACTACAGAAATAAAAATCATGCTTAATACAGTGATGATAGATAAAAAAATGATTTTTAATAAAATGGAATAATTAGGTAAAAAATACAATAAAAGCGGAAAGGTGACAGCAACACTGATCACCAGTTGCAACAGCAGTACACCAAGATAATTGGGTGTAATCCTTGAAAATTCCTTTTCAAATAATCTATCTGCGATATATCTGAAAAATGTTAACTGTAGAAATGAACTGATAATGATGCTGAAAGATAACAGATAAACCATGATGGAAATGAATTGATTAACGATTTCAGTATTGACACCAGACATGACGGCAAAAATATATAAGGTGATCATGCTGACCAGAATAAAAATATAAGGACCTGAAATCATGAGCGTCGTTAGGCCATAAGCTTTGAATAAGCTGGTATAGCTATCCGTCCGAATCATTTTTTTTAATTCAAGTCCTATCCCTGCCATGACGACATTGCTTCCTTGTATATTTCACCGTAATTGTGTTTCAGTTGTTCCATACTGTAAAATTTTCTGACTCGCTCATAACCGACTTTTTGTGCACTTTGCCATTCTGTTTCATTTAATAATTCAATAACAGCTTTGGCCATGGCATCAGGATCTGCAATATTCACTAATTTTCCTGCTGCTCCCAATTTTTTATCTTCTTCATTCTTGCCAAAAATTAATTCGCCGCAACCACCGACAGCTGTTGCAACCACAGGAATTCCCACCGCAAAACTTTCCAGGATGGCAAACGGTGTGCCTTCACTGATGGAGCTTAAGGCTACCATGTCAATTTTCGGATAAATTTCCATGACATTCTGATAACCGAGGAATTTGATTTTTTCCTGCAAGCCAAAATATTCCACCAGACTTTTGCAAGCACTCACATAGGCGGGATCTTCTTTTTCCGGGCCAATAATCCATCCTTCTGCTGCTGGTTTCTGTTTGATGACGAGTGCCATGGTGCGAATATAAGTTTTTAAATCCTTGATTGGCACCAGTCGTCCTATAAAGGCAATGACGGGTTTTTCCTGATCAGGTTTTTCTTTGGCAAGAAAAGTGTAGCGATGAAAATCAATGCCATATGAGATGATTCGGGTTCGGTCGGCGAGTGCACCATCACGAATTTGATATTGCCTGCATTCTTCAAACAAACTGATGATGGGATTAGAGCAACCATACGCAATTTTGGCAATAATCTTGAAGAATTCAATGAGCATGGTAGCAAGACTTAATCCGCTATCCGAATTTTTTCCCTTCTGCGTTGCCTTTTCAAAAAAATAATTACGCATGATTTCAATCCAGCGTTCATTGGAATAAATACCATGCTCGGTCAATATGTAAGGATTACCGTATTTTTTTTGTAACAATGCACCGAGAAATCCTGCATAACCCGTCGATGCGCTATGTAATACTTTGACGCGCGGAATTCTATCCACAATCTTGCCGAAATACCAGAATGGTGTATGCAAACTTCTGATCGACCAGAAATAATCGAAGAAAGATTGTTGCGGATAATTATCCGTATATTTTTTTTCGATAAAATCCCAGGCTTGTCTTGAACGCATGAACTGTGTTCTATTCACCTGATCATCGTTTAGTAGCAAATCAAATATTTCAGGAATTTCGACTGTATGATCAGTGGTGTACTTTTTAAATTTATCGTGCATGCTTTCAATTTTTTTCATGACTTCCGGGTCTATGCCTTCGGTGGAATGACTGACATGCAGGGTTTGTTCGAATAAATAACATATTTCCAGATGCACAACATTTTCAGGAAGCGGATAAACCAGTCCATGATAATCTTCTTCCCGCGTTCCCATGAAGACAACTGCAAAAGTATATTCAGGAAAAATTTTGATTAATTCATATACCCAGTTGGAGACACCACCTTGCACAAAAGGATAAGTACCTTCCAGAATCAGGCATATATCCGCATTTTCTGATTTTGGAACGATCATGTTTTCCATTAGCTATCCCAGAAACGTTTTACAGGAGCAATGATTGCTGAATCTGCCAGCGTAGCGGATTGATTCAGGTATTTGACGACTTCATGATAATGATGCAGCCTGAATTCAATTTCAGCAAGATAAGGCAATACTTGTGAAACCGGTATATTAAATTGCAGTGTCTTGCGAAAAGCATCTGCTGCCTGATCATATTGTTTAAGACGCGTATATACCTTTCCCAGCAACGCCCACAGTGTGGCATCGGTTTGCAATACAGTGGCAGCAGACAAGGCATATTTTTTAGCTTGACCTAAAATCGCAGGTTGCAATTCATTTAATACAATTCTCTTGTAAATAAAATCCCAGTAGAGCATTGCCATGTTTTTTTCTATTCGTGCAATGGTTTCAGGTTTGAGATCAGTCGAATTATCCAGAATGTCCTGCAATTCATTAATATCCTGTGAAATGGAACTTTCCTGTTGATCGAGAATATTAAATGCCAATAATCTTTTTTCATAAGATCGATCAGACAATAACTTGTAACTCAGGAGATTAACCCGGGAAAGATCACCTTCTGCCATCACAAAAAGTGCTTTTACTCCTTCGCTGGCGGGTCGTGATTCATTTGACAGTTGGGCAACTGCACCACCTGCACCATATTTGGTGGTAACAGGTTTAATTTCCCTGAGATTGATGGAATCATCCACCAGTTCAATATCACGATAAAATCGGGTATGCGCCCGGAAAATGGCAATCATGAAAAATATGACAATGACCAATCCGGAAACAGGAATGAGAAAACTAAATAGCAACGCAAATAAACAGGAAAGACTGATTTCACTACGATTATGAATATTCAGCAATTGTAAAACGGAAAAGCAGATGCAAACGCTTGATGCAAAGTGCAGACTAGATGCAATGAACAGGTATTGATTAAAAAAAAATTGTGCGGCTAATATTTCTATCAGAAACCCCATGCATGAAAGAATCATGAAAAGTATCATTGGATATCCGCTAAATCTTCAATGAGGTCAATGGAATTTTTGAAAGAAGAAAATTGACAGGATTTGAAGTGTATTTCATTTCCATTCAATTTTATTTTGAATTCACGCATGAGAGTCTCATCAATACGTTTTCTATATCCTTCAATGAAAGTACGGAAAGAAAGTGGCATCAGGATAATTAGTATCTTGACATCGTTTTTTGATAAAGCCCAGAAGGTATCAATACCGCGTATTTCCTGACGTAAACGAAAAAGATAATCCATCTGATGTGGTCCAGGAAAAATCTGGAAAGCAACAGCTGAGCTATCGTTTCTGGTATTTTTTTGCAGGTCCATTAACCGTTGCAATTCGTTGACAAAATCAACCGGACAATCTGGAAATTTCTGCAGTATCTGTTCAGCATGTTTTACAATTTTACCATCCGTAAAATATTGCAATAACAGATTGATGGTATCCAGATTTTCTTCATTCAGACCGAGAAAAGGAATTTCTTCCACGATCAGCAGAGCATACATTTTATTTTCTTGATTGAGTAATGGTGCCACGATCAGATAATTACTCAAATGACCTTTCAGCACTTCTGCAGAACTGACATGCGTTATGCTGCCTGTTTCCAGGGATTCCTTTATCAGTGAATCATCGGGATTGGGAGTTTTTATCACGCCAATGGTCGCAATAGGTTCTAATCCCAATTTATTTTCTGTGACAGGAAAAATGCCAGCTACTTCCAAAGAACAATTGAGAGCCAGAATATTTAATAATCTTTCCATTACAGATTTCATTGCATCCGGTTCACTCTTCGCCAGTAGTTGTTTTAATTCATTCAGCGAAGTGCGCACAGTGACTGGTTTGGTAATATAACTCTGCTCAAGACGTCTGTAGGCAAGCAGCAAAATGGAATAAGCATAAGCTGTATTTTGTATTCGTTTTTGCAAATAAGTTGAAATACCATTATTTTCATTCAGGCTTTTTTTGGTAACACTGTTATAAATGACACAGATTACTGTCAGTAAGAATCCACCCAAAAGAAAAAGCTGAACATGAATGACATCTAATCCTTGTGGATATTGGTAAACATAAGAGGCTACCAGCAAAACAAGACTGAACATGGCGTGCCATATGCCATAATGCAAGGCGATCAGCACCGGTGCAAACCAGATCCAGGGAAAAGGGCTTTTCATTGACAGGGGATCATGCAAACCGAAACTAATGAGAATAAAAAGAACCGTTATAAAAAACGCTTCTGCCCATCCTGCCAGTAGTGGTCCAAATCTTATTTTTGCAAACATGAGCCCTCTTTAACGAGGAAACAGTCCCTTTATCATGGAATTAATTAACTTTTGTGCGACCGTGCTGACCGCAGTGCGTGGACCACCATTTTCACTACCAGCAGATGCCCAGACGATGCGCCCACTCCAAAGGTCAATGACTTGCATTGATAATCCCACGACCGGTTCACCATCCAGGCCTACCTTATATGTCCATTCATTGACGCTTCCCGTCAACATGTAGCGTGCACCCTGATTGCGTGCCCAGCGCATTAATGCTTCCTGTGATTTCACCCGATTCATGCCAGGGAATAATATCTTGCCGGATTGGTCGTCCTTGTAAACCACCAGATTGTAAATACATCTGGATTCAAGCACAGCAGCGGTGATAGACATGGCACGTTCACCTGCCAATGGCGTTTCGGTGTAATTGGAAAAAGGAACGACGGCAGTCTTGTAATAAAAATTCACTGCATTACAGGGACTATGATTGATGATTTTTGTCGTGCAGGCAGTTAAAAAGCATGACAATAAGATGATTATAAAATTCCATTTTCTGGTCACATCCGACTCCTTCTAAAAATTAATCCATTAATTGCGGAATCCAGATTTAAGCTTAAAAGCTTACCAGATACCGTGCGCCAATAGTAAAGTTTTTTTGCAATACGGATGTCTGCGAAGTGCCGTATTCACCGTAAATTAATAATGAATCACTACCGAAAACGGTACCGTTTAAACCACCCTTAAAATCATAGGACACACGCGTGAGACTGTTATAAAACAAACTTCCCCAGAAATAAGGACGCCATGCATGCGTGTAATCCAGAATGGTATTGCCGAAACTGAAGAAAATACCATTGTCATAATAGGGATTCGGAATTAACAATTTATAATTGGCTGCATTATTGGCTGCAATAACATCTGGTGTGAATGGCGGTGTTCCTGGTGGAAACAGTCTGACGATATCACCACCGAAGCTACCATTGCGATTGAATTCATGGACATCAGAGAAAACACCTATCGTGTAATCAGGATAACTTAACCAGAATTTATGTTGTGCGGAAATCGCAATATCATAACCATTGGCAAGATAATGTCGATCCTGTGAATAATAACCCACACCCAGCACATCAATTAAAACGGAATTGTAATCGTCGTAGGTATAGCCAAGCTGGATGCCAATCTGATCCTGTACACCGCCTTCACGTAAATAAGCATCTTCATAACTTTCCTGATTAAAGCCTATTGTAGCTTTCGCTCCCCATCTGGAATTTAGTTGATAATTGACTGTCACATCAGCGAGGAAAAAAGTGGCGAGATCATTGCGATAACCCACATGATAAGTGACATCACCACGATGAATGCGCTGAAATAATTTGAAGCCTGCCTGATTATCCGATGCAGGAAGATTAGTGATTTGCTGATCGGTATTTTTTAACGCCCAGTAACTGGCATAAGGAAGAATTTTCCAGGTATTGTCCAATCTTAATCTTGCTTCCAGTTTGGTACGTGGGCCTGCGACATCGACAAATTGTTCATACTCTTCACCGATACTAAAATAATTCGCGTCAGCCAGACCATAAAGCGCAAATTCCGTATAAATTTCAGTTGCATTCGGTCTATCAGTTAATTCGCGAAAAGCAAAATCGAGGGCAAGCGGAATATTTTCCAGTCTCACCGCAGCATTAATACGATCGCTGCGTGTCCATTGTCTTTCAGTATGTGCCATGATTCTTTGCAAATCAGGCAAATCATTTTTTGCCAGTGCCAGATTAATTTCCGCCCAGTCAGGCAGCGCCTGATTTTTATAATAATAAGCTTTTATATAGGCAATTAAATCCGTATAGCTTCTTTGCGTTATCCAGTTTAATACGATATTGATATCTTCATCTTCAATGCCGGTATGTAACAAGGCAGTAAGATATTCAACTTGCGCCGTGCCAGAAACATAAAATGGTGCAAGCTGACAAATGGAACGCCATCCTGATTTATTGAGATCATTTTTACTGATAAGACGATTCCATAAAAATTGCCTGACAAAATAAGCTTCCTGATAGAGCTGTGCCTTATCCAGAAGATTCGCATAATCAATGATTAACTGGTTTTCCTGAAAGTTATCGAATTGATGTATCTGATACAGGACGAGACCTGGATAATATTTATTTAATACTTCAAATCCATTGGCATATGCTTGCCATAACTGGTCATCTTGCCAGTAATCTTCGCGATACCAGAGGTCCATGACATATTTGATATGTTCATTTTCACCGTTATTGAGTAACGTCCATAATAAATCAGTTTTCAATTCTATTAATTGTGGTTCCAGGCTGATACCTAACAATAAAAGTTTGCGACGTAAATTATCTTCGTTAGCAGATGAATACATATTTTCAAGTGTTTGCCAGTAAATCAGTAATTTTTGTGCCTGTTGTAATTCCTTTCCTGATAAATGTTGCATGATGTTGCTAACCAGACGCCATTGTTTCAGCTGGCTTCCCAGTAATAATGAAGTAGATAAAAAATCGGCATTATGAAAACGTTTCCATGCGAGCAAACTGTAATCGAGCGCATCACGCGGATTAGTTTTAATTTCCAGTGCAACCAGACGCTGATAATTATCGAGATCCAGTTTTCCATGCTTGTAACCCAGAATGGCAAATCGTCTGTTATTGATTGTCCATGCAAGTTCGGAAAGCGTTCCCCAGTAATCATCATCATTATTTTTAGCAACGTTAATGCCTTTTATCAGCACATTTAGCGCATCGTCAAATTTAAGCTGGGTATAGTAGATAGTGGCTTCTGCCATGAGGTTGGCAATAACAGGTGGATAATGAGTATTGATATAATGCCAGACTTGCAGTGCCTCATTCCATTGATTTAAATCCTGCAAGATATTCGCTACAGTGACATAGCCATCAAGTGTTGGATGAACTTCATTTAATTTTCGCAGAGTAGATAATGCCTGTTGCGGATGACCAATACGATTTTCTGCCATTGCCAATTCAATATATTTTTTTATGTCATCAGGATGTTTAGCCAGATAAATTTTTAATATGGGAACCAGCACAACATAAAAATCCAGTGCTTTTGCAGTAGCAGCTGCAGTAAGAATCATTTTTTCATCTTTGGTATGTTGTGCGATATACAACCATTCCTGCATACCAGTACTATAATCACCAGCCCAGGTAGCAGATTGTGCCAGTCGAATATGCCATTCCATATCTGTCGGATTTTTTTTGACAGCAATCTGCGCCAGTTGATAGGCTGCATTCATATTGGAATTATAAATAAATAATTGATAATTGGTTTTGAATAAATCTTCGTTGTAAGGCATGTTTTTTATTTTATTTAATTCTTCTGGCGATAAATTGGTATCATTTTTTTTCTGTTCGGGTGCAGAAATTGTTTGCGCAGAAGCATGAGTAGAAAAAAATAATGAAGTAATAATTAATGGTGAAATTAATAACTGCATTATTTTTTTCAATTTATATTTATTCATGTTTATGCTGCGCCTCATATAATAAGGCTTTTAATGCATATTTCTGCGCAATTTCTGGATGATTCGCGGCCATGCAAACTTTGGAAATATAAATCAGCATGCCCTGATCATCGATCACGGCGTCCGGCAACGTGATAGCAAATTGATAAGCTTGTTCAAGCAGGTTGCCTGACCATAACACTCGCATGACATCGAGGGCATATTTTCTTTTATCGGCAATGGTCTCTGATTTTTCATAAGCTGTCCGATAAAAGGCGGCGCTTGCCTGATGCGCATTATTTTGCATGGCAATATTACCACCCATGGCAAATTCTGCAGGTGTCTGCAATTCATTTTTATTTAGTAACTGCTGATAAATTTGCAAGGCAATATCTGCACGATTATAGGCAAGACTATCCATGGCGAGAGTTTTTAATTGCCGCACATCAAGTGGTGCTGCAGCTAATGTTTTAGTCATATTGCGTAATGTCACCAGTAATTTTTCACGTTCACGCGGCGGTAGTTTATAGCTGGTGTATTTGAGAATTTCGTAATTAATCCACTCAAGCTGCAAGGCTGTTTGTGGATTAGTGGAAGTGGCATTTATTTTCTTAAGCATTGCAAAATTTTGTTTAGCGAGATTAATCTCACCGAGGCTGGCTTGCTGAGTGGTGAGTGCCATCAACAGTTCATTATTATCAGGATGAACTGTGCTGAAAGCTTGCAGATACCCAATGGAAATGATTGATGGGTCTTTGGTATCGATGACATTATCCAGCAAATGTCGGGGAAATAGCACAAATAACAGGGCAGCAACAATGAGAACAAAACCGGCTGCTTCCCAGAGCGGAAAAAATGTTTGCGGAACTGTATCATCATCAGCAACTAATATGAATTTCATTGGCTGACTCATTTGCTTCATAACTGATAGTGTTATTCTGATTCGCAGTTGTTTTTAGCGGATTTTTTGCATTCACCTTACATGTGCCCACATTGGCAAGAGTAAATCGCAATGGCATATATCCCTGGAATGTTATGATGGTTTCATTTTTATCGCGCGAATAATTTATTACACGTGCGTTAGCATCAGTTAGCCAGTGAGTGGCAGGTAATGTTTTCTGAAAATTCAAAATCGTAAAACGATCGGGACCCAGATGAATATATAAATTATCCTTGTTTTCACTAAAGCCAATGACGTTCTGACTATTGATCAAATCTGGATAACCCATTTTTTTATCCAGTCGTAATTCACGTATTTCACCATTGGTATAAATATACCAGGAAGAATTATTTTTGCTGATTTTTATCTGATAAAAATCCAGCACTTTTTTAATATAATCTGAAATGAAAACATTCATGACAGGTTGTGCCAAAGCCCAGTCATAAACCTTGTATAACGCCTGTAACGAAGCAGGAAATCCTGCAGAATACACATGATAATAAAGATCAATCGGTTTAAAACGTCGTGGTTCATCTGTACGTTTCAAGGTTTCGATAACCGTTTCATATCCGTACAATGCAGCAAAGCCATTCATGTAGTAATAATCCATGTCAATGGGTGCATACACTTGATAATAACCCTCAATGGGAAATGCCATTGGCCGGATACCCGTAATGGAAGGATATTGATTATCAATAGCTGTATCATTCTGACCATTGATATTCAGCAAATTATCATCATAAGTCATTTTTAATGCGGCAGCAGAGGGATCAGCCATTCCTGACCAGAAAAACAAATGACATTTTTTATCAGCAGGTGCGAGATTTTTATTAATAAAATCGACGGAACCTGTAATTTCACTTTGCAGATTAAAAGTATAACCGGGAATTTTTATATAAAAAGGTTCATTGCCAAACAAGTCTGCAAAATTCTTGAAAGTATTTTTTTGCCAGTAAAAAGGATGGGAAAAAGTATGCGAGGCGATTTCCACCCAGGGAAGTGCAAATATATCGCGTGCGGTCTGCATGAATATTTTTGATTTGTCTGGATGAATGCCATCCGGTGCAATTTCTCCTGTTATCACAGAAACACTGGTGGGAATGTGATATTCTTTTAATACTTTTTCCAGTAATTCATGTCCTGCAAAGGTTCCACCTATCCAGTTTGCAGGATAAGAAAAACCATCGCCATCAATATGCACTGTCATTAGTCTGCGACCATTTTCTGTTGTGGCAACAGGAATGGGAAAGCTCTCAAGACGCAAGGCTCGCTGAATAAAATTAATCGGATTTAATACCCAGAACGGATAATTATTGGGTAAATAAAATAAAACACCTGGAATGACTGCATATCCTCCCCACGGAGTGATAGCTACAGTATCTTCTGTTTGCTGATATTCATTTTTAAATTGCAGTAATACTTCACTATTGGCAGCACGCAAAGGAAAAAAATCATAGGGAGTCGTTGGCGGTTTCATTTCAAAACCAACATACTGAGGATCCATTTTTACTATTTGCAGTGATTTGGTGAGATTGTTGATGGAAGAGACTGTCAATCCCAATAGATTTAATTCCTTGCTTTCCACCGGCACGCCAAACGTATTCATGAAAACGACAGGAATATGATTGGTGATCTGTAGTTTCGCCCAAAGAATAACGGGAATGTTTTTGGCATTCACATCATCCAGCCATAAAATAATGCCAGCGTATTGACGCATATCACCGGTTGGTAAAAGTTTTTTATCTGTGAGGTTGTAATAACGGGGAATATAACCAAGATATTCCAGTATCACACCGAGGAAACTGAAAGAAGGTGTGTATTGAGTGGGAAATTTATTTACGGTATTAACCACAATTAAAATTTCACGTAACTGATTATTTGCGCCATTCATTTTATTAATATAAAGCGTGTCCAGATTATTGTTGGTGATCCACGGTATCATTCCTTGCTGTGCAATATCCCTCGCCAGTATTGCTGCTTTTTGCTGCTGATCCGGTGGCAAGTAATCAATAATAATGATCGGCAAATTCATTTGTTTGATCAGATTTATTTCGGTGAGTAATTCCTTTTGTGTTGCCAATGCAGTGTCTTCATATTTTAAATTTTGCTGATTCCATGCGTGATAGAGTGATTCAATGACATCTGCATAAACATCGCTACGTACAGTTGGCAGCAGTTTAAATCCACGGTTCAGTATGATTTTTGCTTGCGGATATTTCACTTTTATCTGATGAATCAGATTCACCATGCTATCGAGCTGTTTCTGTTGTAGCGCAGGATCATGTACCGCGAGAATGTAGGAGTCCAGTGTGTCAAAGAAAAATCCGCGATAGCCTTTTTCCCACAAAGGCGTAATTAACTGATTAATGAAATAGCTTTGCCATTCAGGATTGGTCTGGTCGATCACATAATTATTATTCCAGGCGACATTCTTGCCGATGATCCAGTTTGGTTTGATATCTTTTGCATATGGCGCATCCTTTGCCACTTCACCCATACTCACATAGGCAAAAGGTTCAGTTTGTGGCCCGCAATTATTTTGTGGATTAAAGTCAGAACTGGGATCAATGACGAAGCTATCGTAAAGGCAAATATCAGGTACAGGAACATGTTTACCATAAAAGAATGCGATTGATGGAAAAGCGCTTGCCGGATGACAGAATAAAAAGATTGTAAAAGCTGCGAGGATCCTTGCTATCATTCAATACCCCAATTCCCTTTAGGATAATCAGTAGAGCGAATACTGCTAACTTAAGCAAAAGACATTAAATTTTATAACATAATTTGCTGTATTGATCACGATAAAATGCAGGGTGTTCGAGGAAGTGACATTGACCAGCGAATGGGAACACGGAAACAACAAATTGACATGATTCTATCTACACCCTCAATTTATAGCTTTAATTGACTATAATAATGAATTTATGCAAAAATATGCCCACAAAATTAACAATCAAGGGCGGTTAAATATATGTTACGTAATGGAAAAAGCCTTTTCACTATTCAAAATCGATTAATAAAATAATGAGAATAATTATTTTTTTATCATTATTATTTCTTATTTCACCAGTTTTCACGTTGGAAAGTAGTTTGCAAGAAAACTTTTCATCCAGGTTGGCTGTCTCACAGGCTGGACGTTTTTCTGTTTTATATTCTTCACCATTAATGATGGACAAGAAAGAAAGTTTAAAACTGACAAATTTTATAGCTTATCAAGATATTTTTGACAAACATTCAGTTTTTATAGGTGCCATACCCGGTGAGGATGAGCTTTCCAGTATATGCAAAAACCCTGTCTTTCTTGAAAATGAAAAAATTGAACATATTTCTTCACTTAATAACAGGGACATCCATTATTTTATATCTGATCGATACAAAGGTTGCGTTGTTTATTTAAATAAAAACATTTCTGTATTAATTGCTGAAACTCCAAAACCATTTGTCAATCAGGCAGGAGAGAAAATTCGGCATATTGGAATAGTGGGGCAAGCAGACAATATTAATAAATTAAAATATAAAATTTATTTCGATATTGCAGCACAGGATTATTTTTTTAATCTTCTGCAAATTAGCCAAACCTTTTCTCCTTTTGCTAATGATGTTGATTGGAATCTGATAAAGTCTGAAGGAATGAAATTTATTGGTAATGAAACGGAAACATGCAGAGGATTATCAGCCGCAGCCAAATTTCTTTTACCTGAATTAATAAAGAAAGATTTCCATTCCTTCATCACAATGCATGGATTAGGAAGTTCATTCTGTCCTGCATCGTCAATTAAAGAAGATGAAGATATGAAGAAATGGTTTGCGATTCCTGAAGAAACACGAAACAAAATTGTAAAATACATTGGCAAGTTTCATGGCTATGAGCTGGATCAGCATATTGCCTATCTTTTAGTGCCGGCAATAGAAACATATGATCCCGCAATAATTAATGAAAAAATTACTGAGGGAAGAAATGAATTAAATCATGCAAATATTAATAATGCCTGCGGAATTATTGTTGATTTGAGATTCAATATTGGCGGAAATAATGTGCCCATGATTTTAACATTAAGCAGCCTGTTATTCAGTGGAAAATTATTTAACCTTGATCAATTCACACCTATTTATTTATCAGAAGATAAAAATAAATTATTCGTAAATAATTCGCATGATATTTATGGAAAGTATGATGGGAATACCTTGAATAAAAATATTTCGATATCTGTTGCCATTTTGACAAACTGGATGACATCCAGCTCTGGTAGTATCACAAGTCTTGTGTTGCGTGATAACACTTCTCCTGTAAGAGTTTTTGGTAGTAAAACATCGGCGACTACTTCAGTAAATGCGGCGTTTTATTTGCTTGATGGCAATGTATTAAATCTCACTGTTGATCGTATTTATCATAAAAATGGAAACAGGGTTCCTTTAAGGCTTCCTGTAGATGAGGAAATTCCGGATGAAAATCCCGAAATTATTTTTTCGAGTACCGATAATGCTTTGATTACCGCCAAAATAATAATTCACCCCGCTTGAAAGAGTAAAAAGAGAAACATATGACAACTATTTTTAAAATATTGGGTGTTCGAGGAAGTGGAATTCATTCCGAAAATGGCGTACAATTTCGGAATGAATTCCGGAAAAACATAACATGTTGAATAGATTATTAAAGTTACCAAAAAAACAAAGCTTTTTTCTATTTGGTGCGCGTGGATGTGGCAAAAGTACATTGCTTGATGCTGATTTTCAGCAGGAAACAACCCTGTTTATTAGTTTGCTTGATCCTGTCGTAGAAGATCGTTTCAGCAGAAATCCTGGTGAGCTGAAAGCAATAATAGAGGCACTGCCAAAAAACATCACT
>Ga0206842_1017_pt1 | contig 55194 bp, 44 predicted proteins | sample Alteio_BWOrgCont_23_FD_152861 | JGI IMG/M metagenome (GOLD analysis project Ga0206842, IMG submission 152861) | Enriched cells from forest soil in Barre Woods Harvard Forest LTER site, Petersham, Massachusetts, United States -... | ecosystem: Environmental > Terrestrial > Soil > Temperate forest >...
CATTCACATCGCCTTCCAGCACCAGATCGGCTGGCGTGGGCGGAGCAACGCGTGTCTGTTGAGCAATCCCCAGCAGTGCAAAAGAGAGGGCAAAGAGATAAAAGCCTGACCGTAAGCTCAACTTTGCAACTGCCAAGCGCAGTGCCATCTCAAAACCCTTGACTTGGAACGAGAGAGGTCATTCATCAGATGGAATCATTCCGTGGGGCGGTGGCGCTGTTGATACCGCCCTTGTCGGAACGCTGATTCGGCAATCCCACCTGGCTAATAGAACAACTTTAACGCGAACTGCAAGGTTCGAGGATTGCCCCTCATGGTGGTGATGGAGCTAAAGCCACCCGTGGGGTTATTAAAGGTATTCAGGTTTCCCGGCTGTCCGAACTGCGGCGTATTGGTTGTGTTGAATGCTTCGGCCCTGAACTGCAGGCGAATCGACTCTGTAAATGCGAAGTCTTTGAAGACAGAGGAATCCAGATTGTTGAATCCCGGGCCCCGAACTTGCTGCGGACCGCCGCCCAGGGGCGAGTAGTCGGATTGGCCAATTTGAGTGGCCACAGGAGGTTGAGCGAAGGCGGCAGGATTCAGCCATTGCGTGTAATTGTGTGGGCCTGCGTATAAGTTCTGCCCTGGAACAGTGAAGGCAAAGCAGCCAAAGACACCATTCGCCGTGGTCGCAACGGGGCAGCCGACCGTCGTAGGCTGGCCACTCTGATAGGTGTAGATGAAGTTAACCATCCAACCACCAAAAATCGCATCCACGGCTTTATTCGAGTTGGACAACATCGCGCGACCGTGTCCGAATGGCAGCTCGTACGAACCCGAGATATGGATCAGGTTGACGGCATCGATATCACACAATCCATAGTCCGCATTGATTCCGAAGTTCGGAAGCCATTGAGCCCTGTATAGTTGATTTTGCGACGCCTGAGTGTGTTGATTGGTAAGGCACTTACTGTAAGTATAATTAGCAAGCATAGTCAAACCATAACTCAGCTGGCGCTCATATGTAGCCTGCAAGGAATTGTAGCTGCTGCTTGCATTGGTTGTTTCATAGGTTGAGTTTCGTGCAAAGCTGGGAAATGGCACGTAGTTCTGAGGGTTTACTCCGGGTGGCAGGATCTCGGTTGGAGAATTGTTATACCCCAAATTGTCCAGATGGCGCCCCACTGTCCCGACATATCCCACTTGTATGGAATCACGTTTCGTAAATTGATCCTGCACCGTAAGATTGAAAGTCTGAATGTACGGAGTCTGATAATTAAATTGACGCCCATAGAGGTTCAGACCCTGTCCGCTGTTAATTGTCGGATCATCTAAGTTGATCGTCGTGAAGGCGTTTTCCATCGTAGCCGGCTGACCGTTAGACAGCAGCAGCGGGTGCTGTGAATCAGGGCTTGGGAATGTGGAGGTGTAAACAAACGGGTAATTTGTGCCCAATGTTCCACCGTAGCCCAGATTTCCCAGGGACCCAAAGGCAATACCGTATCCTCCGCGGGCAACCAGCGATGGTAAGACACGATATGCAAATCCTAACCTTGGAGCGAAGTTAAGGTATTGAGCATTTCCCAGCGTAAGCCCCGAAACGCAGTTAAGCGCAATATTGCTGCTCGTTAGCAACGAATTGAACGAAGCAGACCTCGGCACCTGACACCCCTGATTGGAAATGTAGTAAGTACCCGTGTTCCCATTGCCTCCGGCGGCGATAAAGTTCGCTTGCCGTCCATTAACTTCAGCATATGGGGTGAAATGATCCCAACGAAGCCCAAGGTTAAGGGTTAAATCTGGAGTAACTTTCCAGTCATCCTGGAAATAAGCGCCGATGTACCAGCGGTGGTCGTCAGTAGCCGCAATATTTGATCCCGAGAAACTGCTCATTCCTCCGACGTTATCAATGCCACCTACCGTAGATGGCGCGGGAATCAGGAGCAAGTCCCCAATTCCGTTTAGATTGTTATTTACATTGGGAATATCAGTGTACTGCCCATTAAAGTTAAGATCCCCTCTACCCTGAGGCGGCTGAGAGATATCGCCCTGCATCGAGTTGACTTCCACTCCCGTTTTGAAAGTATGGCTCTGGAAAATCTTGGTAACGCCGGTGGAGCCCTGGACGTTCCAAACATATTGAAGCGTCGGAGTGAAATTGCCGACACCGATGTGCGTTAACCCCGTTGAGGTGTTTGAGAAGCTTATAGGCGGCAGGCCGCCGTTATTCGCAACCTGCGGGATCCCACCGATTCCGAATTGAGCGGGAATACCGAAGGTGTTTCCAAAAATAGATTTTTGAAGCTTATCGGCATGGACCATTCCGACATGCATTTCGTTAGTCAGCGTCGAAGTAAAGATATGAGTATAGCCAACTGCAAATGCCCAGGCTGGAAAACTGTCATCCCGGCCTCCGGTCTCGCCTACAGCCAGACCAGGCAGGCTGGATGGAACCTCTCGTGTAATCCAGCTTTGACTGAACACACCAAAGAGGCTGTTGCTCGCGTTGATATTTTCATCGATCCTTATGTCGTATGAGTTGGTATCCTGGGGCTGCTTCACCAGGTTGACAAAATTATTTGCAAAGCCGGACTGGTTCTGCGCCGGATATACGCCGAGCAATTTCACTGCATTTGGATCAATCCGCCCTGCTGGGATGTTGTTGAGCAGAGCCGTCGCGCCAGTGAAATCTGTCATGCCCATGATGCTCCCCGCGTAAAAAGGGTCGCGAACGAAGACCGCGCTGCTGCTTGTGTTGGTGAGGCCGGAGATCGGATCTACCTGACCCGCTGCAACCTGACGTGTCGTAGCCGGGTCGAGAATGGTACCGTGGCTGAACTTTCTGCCAAGGGCGTCTGTGGATGTCCCGCTATTGAAGCTGATGAGATCCTGCAGATTTGTGAAACCGCTCGAGACCATTCCCGTGGTGGGCACTGTACTGGTGTAGGTTGACGGCGTGATGTAGCGGCCCCCTTCGTAGTCGAAGAAGAAGAAAGTCCGGTTCCGGCCGTCGTAGACCTTTGGTATGTAAACTGGACCGCCTATTGTTCCTCCAAAGAGATTCTGGCGGTATTCCGGCGTCGGGGCATGTGTCTTGCTGTTAAAGAAAAGATTTGCGTTGAAGACGTCGTTGCGCACGTACCACCAGAGATTCCCGTGAATCTGGTTGGTGCCGGATTTGAGTGCGGCATTGATGACGCCCCCGGTAGAGTGTCCGAATTCGGCATTGAAATTGCCGCTTTGCAGCTTGAACTCTTGGATGGCGTCTGGCGGAGGAGTGATGGCGGCATTGCTGTTTACCGAGGAGCCGCCATAAAACTCGATATTGTCGTTAATGCCGTTCAATCGGAAATCGTTCTGCCACAGATTGACCCCATTCACGGCGAAAAAGGCGCTACTCGTGGCTCCTGAATCGCTGCTGGGATTGCCGACTGGCGCGGTGGCAACCCCGGCCGCAAGTTGGGCCAGTGAAGCCCAGTCGCGCGTCTGCAATGGGAGATTATTCACGGTCTCGGTGGTGATGGTCTGTCCGAGCGCCGCGCTTTCTGCCTGGAGAAGTGGAGCTGAAGCCGTCACCGTGACCTGTTGGTTGACGGTACCGGCGGCAAACCGAATGTCCGCGGTTATTGTTTGCTGGACATGGACCTCGAGGCCATTCAAAACGAACCTCTGAAATCCTGTCGCCTCGCCCTGCAGCGTGTAGGTTTCTGGTCTCAACTGGTTGAAGGAATAAGTGCCGGTCGAAGTGGAGGTGGTAACGGTTTTGACCCCGGTCGCGTCGTTGGCCAGCGTGATTTTAGCGCCGGCGACAACTGCTCCAGACGGATCAGTGACCGTCCCTGTGATTCCGCCAGTATCAACCTGTGCAAAGAGCAGATTTGTGCCGAAAAGTGTTACAGATATGAGAATCAGCAGCCAGGTCTGGGCGATGCTCCGCTTACTGGCTGTATCGATGAACCGGCAGAGTGGGAGAGGTTCACTGAGGTGTAACATGGGTTTCCTAATGCCTCCAGGCAAAAAAATCTCCGCGGCATTTTTCTCACTTCATTTGAGGTCGCGGAAGGGGTTTACCCGGTGTTTACACCTGTCATACACCTGAATCGCCGCTCATTTTCAATTATTTACAAAAGGGACTATTGTGGAACGCTGCGGGGGTAGACCAAGCCAAAACTGCTCCTAGAGTGTTGACGGACCGTTAAAGAAACTTTGCTACGCTGCATCCAAAGAGAAGGTGATGGAACAACAAACCCCCTTGTTGCCGGCCGTAGATACGTCTCACAGGTCATCGCCCATTAGCTCAGAGCCACAACCGGAGCCGGAGTGGGAAAGCCTCGATCTGGCAGATGATCCGCGCTGGCAACTGGCGCAACGGATTGCGGCGAGTTCGAGCTTCGCTCGATCGGCCCTGCTCTCCAAATTCCTGATTTACGTCTGTGAACGCGCCCTGAGTGGAAAGACCGACGAAATCAATGAGCACCAGATCGGCGTACACGCCTTCGGTAGACGGCCGGGCTATAACCCCTCTGAAGACAACATTGTAAGAAACTATGCGCGACAGCTTCGCCAACGCTTGGATCATTATTTCGAAACAGAAGGTAAACAGGAAGAACTGATACTTAGCATTCCACGTGGCAAATATGTTCCTCATTTCGAGCCAAACAGGGTGCCTGAAGAGGCGACTTCAGATGTAGAGGATGCCTCGGATATGACTGGTCTTTCAATACCTCGAAATGGGGCTCTTCCTGTTGAACCTGCTTCCACACCTCGATATAGCGGGCTTCGGCCATCCCTGGTTGCAGCGGTGGCACTCGTTCTGCTCGTCTGTGTTGTTCTGGTGTGGGTATTATCCCAGCGTGATAGCCGTGTTTTAGCTGATACTTCTCATCCACTATGGGCGCAAATCTTCGATACGTCGCGCCAGACACTTCTGGTTCCGGCTGACGACGGCATCGTCATGATCCAGAACCTCACCAAACATTCCGTAAATCTGGCTGAATATATCAGTCGTAATTACGTCTTCATCAAAAGCCCTTACAACATCGACGCGCGGAATATGGCCGATCTGGACGAACAGCGTTACACCAGCATGGCCGACCTGGACGCGGTTCTTAAATTTTCACGGCTTCCAGAAGCAACGCCTGAACGTTTCACCGTTCGATATGCACGCGAGCTTCACATGGAAGACTTGAAGGATTCTAACGCAATCCTGATTGGCTCATCGTTTTCAAACCCTTGGGTTGAGCTCTTCCAGAAGAATTTGAACTTCGAATTTGAGTACCAGCCAAGGCCGAACGAGTCAGTGATAATCAACCATCATCCGCTGCAAGGAGAGCTGTCTGCATACCAGAACGACGCCACGGCGCCATCGCACCGTACGTATGCCGTGATTGCTTTGGCGCGAAACCTGAATGACTCAGGCTGGGTCCTTATTATAGAAGGACTTACCATGGCTGGAACCCAGGCTGCCGCCGATATTCTTTTTAACCGGAAAGCAATGTTACCTGTAATCAATAAAGCCCGAGCAAAGAATGGACAACTTCAGCCCTTTGAGTTGCTGATCGAAACAAGGAGTTTCGGCTCAAATGCTCCACAGGCGACGATTATAGCTAATCGTACCTATTCGAAACCAACTTCGTAACCTCTTTCCTGAGCGATTCCCCAACCGCAGACAGGTTCTAAGTCGTGGAGACTCGTTCAATGCGTTTTTGCGGAAATGATTGCACTAGGCCGCTGGGCCAGACGATCAACTTCCGACCCTGCCAGCAGGAATGCACCCACGCCATAGACATAGCTCGATGACGGCTTGAAATCTCCGGGAGCCGCTCCAATGGGCTGAATGCTTCCTAGCCGCCCATCCACATAGATGTGCGATACGAGGCCCTGCCAGCCCTTTTGAACCACCGGCAGGTAGGTGGCGCCATCCAGAATGCCGTGATTCACCCCCCACGCCAACGAATACACAAAGAACGCCGATCCTGAGACTTCGGGCAACAGGTAGGCGTCCGCGTCCAATAGCCCGGAGCGCCATAAACCATCGGCCCCTTGTAGGGATGCCACCCGCGCAGCCATTTGGCGATACTGCTCAACGTATTTCGTCCGGGTGGGGTAATTTTCCGGCATCTCCTCCAGCACCCTCGCCACGCCGGCCATCACCCATCCGTTTCCTCGCGACCAGAACAGTTTTTTGCCATTGGCTTCGTGCTTTTGAAGATAACTGGCATCGCGGAAGAACAAGTGCTCCTGCGGATCATAGAGCAGGTTCGACGTAATCCACCACTCGCGATCCATGTAGGCGAGATAAGACTTCTCGCCCGTCGCGCGATACAACCGAGCCCACACCGGCGGCGCCATAAACAGCGCATCGCACCACCACCAGACCGGCTTTTCCAGATCGTCCGGCATCTTCATAAGCGCATCGAATTGATTTCTGGTCGGCGCGATCATGCGCGCCTCATGATGATCACCGTAGAGTTCGAGGTAGGTCTGCCCGATCGCCTGATCGTCGGCGTGAATCAGACGCGGACCCAGCTTCCAGTCCAACTTATTCCCCACCTCCAGCATCGCGCCTTCATATCGCGCTTCGGGCAGGGTCTTTGCGGCCGCCATAAAGCCCGCGTAGAGCGCTGCGAAGGTCCAGTCCTGGCTGAAGTAGGGTTGGGACCGTCCCAGTTCCCAGTCACCCACCTCGCGCATCGCGGCTCTGATGGCTTTGGGCTCGAAAGCGGAAGAAAGATTGGCGAGTGGCGGAGGATTATCCAGCGTATCTCCCACCCCTGCATCGTTTCGCGGCTTCGCAACGGACGCCGTCTGACCATTAAGACCGGTCACGAGCACCAAAAAGAGACAACCAGCGACGCCAGGCAGCACGAACCTTCTACGCATGCACCATCCTCAGTTGAAGTTGTGACAAGCCATGTTAATGTGAGCCGGCTCTTCATGGGAACCCGTCATCTCGTAGAGCGGGACGCAGGTGCATATAAGTCGAGACACAGGCACGCCCGTTCTGATAAACAGAATTTCGCGGCTCCGTCAGAAGCATCCAGGTCGTTCGCCGCAAAAAAGACCGCACTCAATGCCTCCATACAATTTCTTCATGAATAAAAACGGTAGGGTTCTCGGATGCAAAGAGTTAACTGTTTGAATGACGGATTCTCTCTGCATGCTTTAAACGGAGTCGCCTGTCTCCCGCAGCCAAGCGAGGCCATGGCACCGCTTCGCCTGAACCGGATACTCATGTCCCAACTGTTATGCTCGACGCATGGTTCAACAGTCAGCAGAGGAAGAACGCTGCCGGTCAGACCGAATATTTCCATTACAAGTGGAATGACGTGAGCGACAGCGGCTTCTCACTCCTCGGTCAAATCTTTCAAAGCTACGGAGTCGCCCTCGACACCCTATGCTCCGCTCCGACTGTCAAGAACCTGAAGCGAGCGCAGTACTACATCACACGAGTACACCGATAGCCGCAAGCCCCTGCCGAGACAGGACAACTTTGCGGCAGGAAAAGAATTCATCCACTGGCTGCTGATGCAGACGCAACGCAAGACTGAATCATCTCAACCGTAGACAATCCGCAATACAGCAACGCTTGAAGGAACATGATGAAGACCTATCTAATGGCCGACCCTGTGCGATACCCCACGATGACGACGGGGGAAATTCGAGAGACATTTCTGATCGATGCGCTCTATGAACCGGGTGCGCTCCGTCTGGCGTATGTCGATCTGGATCGTGCGGTTGTGGGGATGGCTGCGCCACTGGGAAGTCCCGTCTCGCTTCCTGCGGATGCCGCATTGCGGGCGGAATACTTTACCGAGCGCCGCGAACTCGGCGCGCTAAACATCGCCGGTCCCGGCCTAGTTCATGTTGACGGCAAGAGCCATGCCCTGGAGAATCTCGACTGCCTCTATATAGGACGTGGCGCGAAGGAGATCATCTTCGAGTCGACCGACCCGAATTCATCGGCTGTCTTTTATCTTCTCAGTTATCCCGCGCATGCCAGTTACCCAACCGCGCTGGTTCGCAAAGACGAGGCCAACGCCATTGAACTTGGCAACGTCGAGACGTGCAATCACCGCACGGTATGCAAGTACATCTATCTCGATGGCGCGAAGAGCTGCCAGTTGGTGATGGGCGTGACGCATCTCCATCCAGGTAGTGCCTGGAACACCATGCCTGCTCATACTCACATGCGACGCTCTGAACTCTACATGTACTTCAACCTCGGCGAAGAGGCCCGCGTCTTTCACCTGATGGGTCCGGCGGAAGAAACACGACATATCGTCATGAAGGATCGCGAGGTCGTAGTTTCTCCCGGTTGGTCGATCCACGCTGGCATGGGCACCCGGGCTTACAGCTTCTGCTGGGGCATGGGCGGTGAAAATCAGGACTACGCGGACATGGATCCTACCCCGCTCAAGAGCCTTCGTTGAGGCGAATGACGAAAGATACTTAGGAGGATAGATGAATCTGATCCCAATTCTCGCAGCCGCCGCACTGGCTATTCCATCGTATGCCCAGGTCGGAAGAAAAGCTGAGATCTTCTCGGGCCAGGACGTGGCGGCGCAGCTGGCGACTTTGGCTCAAATGGCAAAAGCCTCGGGCAGCAGCGGAGGGACTCTCGGCGACTACAAGTCGCACGCAATCAAACTCTCTGTCCGAACTGCGAGTGGAGGAGCCGAGATTCACGCGCACTACGACGACATTTTCATCGTCACCCAGGGCAAGGCGACTCTGCTTACGGGGGGAACCGTCGTTGACGCGCAAACAGGCGGCGATGGGGAAACGAAGGGCAGTCGCATTCAAGATGGAACGTCGCAGACGATCACGAAGAGCGACATCGTCCATATCCCCGCCGGCACGCCGCACCAGTTGATCATTGTGCCCGGAGATATCTTCAGCACGATCGTCGTCAAGGTGAAGGAATAACTCTATACACCATCGCGAGGCTTATTGATTCGAACAAAATCCGTATTCTGCGTTGGCTCGCCTTCGCATTCGATAGCAATCGTCGTTACCGGATAATCCGGCGCTTGATCCGGCAGACCGTTAAGCTTTGTCTGAAATTTATCCTGAGTGAATTTGACCTCAACACCGGTCTTCAGCAGATGTGCGGCCTTCACTTTCGTTTGCAGCCCGCTGATAGCGACATAATCTCCGGGCCAGAAATGTATGTGCATGAATAGTGTATTGCCGGTTCTGGTGAAGCTGGCGTAATTGGACCGCCGCACCTGGCATAGATCGGACCTATAAATGGTATCGCCGTTTGTATCCATCCAGCGGCCCACTTCGCTGAGCACGCGAACAGATTCCTCCGGTACAGAGCCGTCCGGCTTAGGCCCGATATTCAGTAGATAATTGCCGCCGTCGCGCGCGCATTCAATCAAATTGCGAATGATCGTGCGGGAAGACTTCCAATCATTGTCTGCGCGCTGATAGCCCCAACTATCGTTCAGGGTCATGCAGGCTTCCCACGCGCGCCCATTCGTTGCGGCTACAATCTCTTGTTCTGGTGTCGAGAAGTCACCCGGCAGCTCATTACGGTTGTTCACAATAATTTCTGGTTGAAGCTCAAAGACCATTGCATTCATGCGCTCGGACTCCCAGCCGTTCGAATCCAGCGGCCACGCAACGTCGTACCACAGCACATCTACCTTGCCGTAGTTGGTCATAAGCTCACGGATTAACCCGTGGGTGTAATCGACAAACCGTCCGCGCGCCGTTTCATCCTTTGCGCATAGCGCACCATCGGGATGATGCCAATCCATCAAGGAGTAGTAGAAGCCCACCCGCAAACCCTCGGCCCTCGCAGCTTCAACATACTCGCGAACCATATCTCGCCCGGGTCCCTGCTTCGGAGCACAGTAGCTGGTCAGCTTGGTATCGAAATTGCAGAAGCCCTCATGATGCTTGGTAGTCATCACCATGTATTTCATGCCAGCCTGTTTGGCCAGCCGCGCCCACGCGCGAGGAGAATTCAGCGCAGGCCGAAAAGTAACTGCGTGCGATATATATTCATTTATAGGGATGGCCTCGTTCTCCATGACCCATTCATGCCGCTCTATTGTGCTGTAGACGCCGAAGTGAATGAACATGCCGAACTTTGCAGTGTGCCACCACTGCATTCGTTGTGCGCGCGTTTGATTCTGCGCAGTAACGGTAGTTTGCGCCGATGCTTGCGAAGGGTTCTGTTGAAGGGCGGTGCCCGGCAAACCAAGGGCGGCAAGAGAAGCTCCAGCGCCTTTCAACATGTCACGACGACTGATACCGTTATTCACTTTCCAATACCTCCGGCGCAGTTGCGCGCGTATTTTCGCAATGAGTTATCATAACGCCGCAGAAGGACGGGAACAGTCCGATTTCTGTAGTTGCTTCCTGCGATCAGCGTGACATCCAGCCGCCGTCCACTACAAGTACTTCACCGGTGATGTAGTTGCTCGCAGGTGAGGCCAGAAAGACAGCAGCGCCTGCAATATCTTCCGGTTCGCCCCAGCGCCCTGCCGGAATCCGCTCGAGAATTTGGCGGTTCCGAATCTCGTCCTTCTGTAGCGCCGACGTGTTTTCCGTGCGAAAGTATCCCGGAGCAATCGCGTTCACTTGCACATTGCGCTCAGCCCATTCATTCGCCATCGCTTTGGTCAGTTGCGCCACGCCGCCCTTCGATGCCGCATAGGCCGGCACACGGATGCCGCCTTGAAACGACAGCAGGGAAGCGATATTGATGATCTTTCCTTGACGCCGTCCGAGCATTACACGACCGGCAAGCTGGCAGAGGCGAAAAACACTATTTAGATTTACCTGGAGCACGGTCATCCAGGCCTGCACATCATAGTTTTCTGCAGCCTCTCGATCGATCATGCCAGCGTTGTTCACCAGAATATCCGGCGCGCCTATGGCTGCAGAGACAGCCGCATATAGAGAATCCGCTCCATCGGGCTTACTGAGATCGGCGGCAAAACTCTGAGACTGGCGCCCCAGCGATCGAATCTGCTCACTCGTCTCGTCCGCGGGCCGACGATTGCCGTGGCATGCAACGGACGCTCCAGCCTCGGCCAGCGCAATCGCAATCGCGGCGCCAAGGCCGCTCGCAGATCCAGTGACCAACGCAAATTTTCCATCTAGGCGAAACCGTTCAAGAATTCCCATCGTTTGCCCCAGCTAGTTCTCCGGCTTAACAATCGTACCGGTAAACTCTCATTAGTCTCCATACTCCCGCAGTACTGGAACGGGATTGCCGCGGCCTCATTTGGATTTGTCGACGCCAAAGTCGAAGAGCCTGGTTTGCGCCATCAGTTGCAACATTCCTCCATATAGAAAGCCATATTCGCCGGGGCCAAGGTCGCTCTTGACTTGCAATTTGTAGATGCCCGCGGCTGCATTTTCATAATCGAAGGGCACGGTGTCTTTTTCATCGACCGTGGCCGAGGCGGCGCTTCCTTTCATTGGAACTTCGCGTGTGTTCTTCTGGCTCTGGAGACGCACCAGAACGAAGCCGCTGGGAGCTGAGTTATATCGGAAGGGGTCGTTCTGCAGGCTGTAAACAGGGGCAGGGGCATCTGCTTCGGCGGTCGAAGCATAGAAGTAAAAGACAGGGCGGCCAGTAGGAACGCGAAAATGCGCGTTGCTCCCGAAGATCATCGTTTTCCATTTTGGGCCTCCAAGGCTCCCAAAAGCTCCGAAGGAACTTCTGCCGCCTTGGAGTGAGCGGGAGGCTGGCGGAGCTTCCGCTAATTCGATCATATGACGGACGCTCCCTATCTGCTGGAGATAGTAGATCCCGGGCGAGTGTGGAGTGAGCGGGTCGTCGGGATCGCCGCGAGGCTTCTGGTCGGCTGCCGGCGTGGACTTGGCGATGTCCTTCGCCGGTGCTTCCTCCTTGGTTGGAGCGGGAGGAGGAATGGGCTGCAGCTCGGCCACGACTGTATTGGTCTCTCCAGCATCGAGGTCGACGCTGACCTCGTAGCTGTGGTATCCGGCCATCGAGATCCGCACTTTATGCGATCCCGATGCCAGATCGCCTAGCTTCAATGTGCCGTCCGCGCCGGTTTGCCCACGACGCTCGTCGTCCACGTAGACCTCCGCCTCTCCCGGCTTGGCATGGATCACAAGAGTGGGATGAGGAGGCGGTGGAGGTGGTTTTACTTCTGCTGGTTTTTCGGGAGCCAACCTTCGAATCAGTTGCAGCAGATCCGGGGTGGCTCCCGCATCTCGCAGTTTTTTCTCCGCATCAGACGTGAAAAAAAAGGCAATCCCATATTTGTTGACGAGATACTCCACCCGCGGCGCCGGATCTTCTTTGAGCAGCTTGACGACCTGCTCTTCGGAAAGCCCTTTCGGTGGCTCTTGAGACGAAGCAGGAAACACTGTACAGGACCAGAACAACGCGCACACGGCCAAAGCGCCATGAATCAACCGTCCGCCGTGAGACGAAGTGAGAGAGCGTGCGAATAGAGGCATCGAAGGTCCTCCATAGTATGTTGCAGCGCGGGTGAGAGATCGATCAACGGATCAGCTCATTTTCTTTGGAAATCCGGGCGCGAAGTAGCGCGATATGGCGCTTTACCGAAGCATCCGTAGGGTCCAGCGCAGACGCCAGTTCATATTCCCGCAAAGCATCCTCGAAACGTCCCTGGTTCTCGTCTTCCTTTGCGCGCAAAATTGCCACGACAAAGCCTGGAGGCTTGGTCGCTCCGGACTTTTGCGGCGTTGGCGATGGAGTGCCCGCGGTAGTCCGCGTTGCGTCTGGTGCCGGCACATGCTGCTCGGACGCGCTTGAGGGCTGCCCGTTGCTAGGTGGAAAAACTGCAGCCCCCGATTGTGACGTCGGCTCGTTTGCTGGCTGTGCCTGCGCGACTGGGACACCGCCGCCTGCGCTCGGTTTGGGTGGCGGCGAAGCCGGATTCTGGCTTCGCGCTGCAACGGGCTGTGTTCCGGCCGCTGTCCGCGGCAAGCGCTGCATACGCCAGATTGTGATCACGCCTGCAAGCAGGAGCAATGCGCCTGCACCCGCTGTCCATCCAATCCAACGGCGGGAGGGCCTTGCACCCGGATCGGCGTGGTCCGACTCGGTTGATGCCAACGATTCGGTGGGGGAAGGTTCTCTGCGTGATATCGGTTTTTTCGATGAAAACGCCTGCGGGGTGTAAGGCATTACCGATTCAGCCCTCTCAAGCTCCCGAATGAGAGCTGCCGCGGCGGCTGGGCGGCGGTTGGGGTCTTTCTCAAGACAGCGCATTACCACATCGGCCAGAGCTGGTGGAATCTGCAAATCGGAACGGAATTCCTGCAGCGGCGTCGGAAGGACCTGGAGATGGGCCAAGATCCACTCCATGCTCGTCTCGGCCTTGAATGGAAGACCGCCGACCAGCATTTGATACATGACAATGCCTAGCGAATAGAGATCCGAGCGACCATCGAGGTCCGCGCCTCTCATGCCTCTGGCCTGCTCGGGCGACATATACGTCGGGGTGCCGATGACATTGCCGGTGCGCGTGAGCGTCACCTGCGCCGGGATACTTTCGTCGAGCCCGGCCTCTTTGGCCTTGGCAATCCCGAAGTCGAGGACCTTTGCCTGTTCTCCGCCAGCCCCGGAGCCCACGTGCGAGCTCTGGCTGGTCAAAACAATGTTGGCGGGCTTGACGTCCCGGTGAACCACGCCCAGGCCATGCGCCGCATCGAGCGCGCCAGCAACCTGCCTGGCGATCTTGCTGACGCGTGCCGCTGGCATAGGAGCTTCGGCTTCGATCACCTCTTTCAAGCCTCGGCCCTCAAGATACTCCATTACCATGAACGGACGCCCATCCTCGGTTTCATCGATATCCTCTACCCGAACCGCGTTGGGGTGCTGAATTCTGCGGGTGAGGACCGCCTCTTGCATGAACCTTTTGACAAAGGCATGGTCGCCGGCCAGCTCCGCATTCATAATCTTGAGCGCCCGCAGTTCTTCAAAACGCATGTGCTCGGCCTTGTAAACGACCCCCATGCCGCCTTCGCCTAGTTTGCTCAGGATGCGGTATTTGCCGCGGACGATTGCGCCCTCCTGCCAACTGCCGGCTTCTATGAGGGCATTGCCATCGCGCGGACAATGGGTGTAGTGAATCGGATAGCTCGTTTGGCAGCTTGGGCAAGCCCTCATGAGACGACCGTCGACGGTTGAACCTGGCGGCTGCAGGCGCTCCTAGGATAGAGGTGACAAGAACGCCGATTTCAACGTAAAATCCGTCGCCATATCCTCCCGGAGTGCGCTCATTATACGTTGCCTGACGAAGCGGGACAGCATTTATTCGGCCGGTTCGATATAGCTGAGAGCGCAGGAAAGTCGCAAGATCGGAACAATGGTGGTGATGGTTGTAATAGTGGCGATGATCGTGACGATAATGATGGTAGTGGGATTTACTGCCACGACAACCTGAGCTTGTGACGCAACTGGTACAACGCAGGAGCAGAGGAGAAGAAGTGACCGCAGTAAACTTTTACTACCTATATCGATGGCTTCCGCTGCACATCCGCTGCCCGTAGATCCATTACTCTCAAGGGGAAAAAGCTGCGATGAAGCCCCGACCGCTTGCCCCAGCCATAATAACGCAGATAGCCCCAATACTCTGAGCATTCCTAGATTCATTTGAGGGCAGATCGGCAATACCGATGTATCGCAATCGCGGAACCAGTTCACGTAAAACAAACTCGGAGAAAAGCATCATGAAGGCGAGACGAAAAGCGACATCGAAAACGATCTGCCTCGTTGCATCTGGGATACTGCTTGCGAGCGTGACCCTGCCAGCGCTACCTCAGCAGTCATCGGCAGCCTCCCAGCCAGCGCCGCCTCCGCTCGTGGGTTCACTGGCGGGACATCCGGGTTGGCCGGCCGCAAAAAACTCGAGCGACGTAGACACCGTCGAGCATCTCCTTGCCTCGCTCTACGATGTAATCTCCGGACCTGCAGGCAAACCCCGCGATTGGGAGCGCTTTCGTTCGCTGTTCTTGCCAGATGGCCGGCTTGGAGTGATCCGGCCTGATGCTCCGGCCAGCGCTGACCAGCCCGCGCGCAAGAGCGACGCGGTGTTCCTCACCCCCGACATGTATGTAGAGCGTGACGATCCCTACTTCAAGACGCACGGCTTCTTCGAGCGGAGCATCGCCAATCGCGTCGAAGAGTTCGGCAACCTCGTTCACGTCTGGAGCACCTACGAGAGCCGCCACACAGCCGAGGATGCCACACCCTTCACGCGCGGCATTAACTCAATCCAGATCGTGCATGCGCAAGGCCGCTTCTGGATTGCCAGCATCATGTGGGACGATGAGCGCTCAGGACTGACGCTGCCAGAGAAGTATCTCAAATGACCATAATCCTGCACCTGCAGGCGAACGGGTCTATTTGTCCGCAAAACGGTCCGGGCTTAGCGGACAGTTGGGGTTCTGGGGAGCGAAGGCAAACGGCGACTGGGACACTATTGGAACATCCGAAGCTGGTTTAAAATCCTTCGACTTTAACGGCTCGCGAGCTGTATGAAATTGAGAGGGAAGAATCTGGCGGCGGATGGAGTCCACTGCGGAACTGTTCTCCGATCCGATTTCCCTGCTGACAGGGAAAAGGACAGGGAAATTTTCTATTTTGGCTCGAAGTTCCAGCGAAGAATTTCTCTACCGCCTTGAATTTCCGGGCGTTCTCTCACTCCTATCCGAATTGGGCGTCGAATGGGACAGGGAACTACCACGCGCGTATCAGGGAACGACATTTCCCTGATGTGGTACATGTCTCGGGGATCACACAAAGGCCTACTTCTGTCGCCGATCCGCGGACCCGATCTCTCCTGACACATCTGCTACAGGGGCAGACAACAGATTGCATGGCTACCAGGCCGCCATTTAGGGGGACATAGTTTTCGACGCGCTGGGGGTTGGCCCCACGGGCACGCGGTGAGCGCCAAGCGCTGTGTAGGGCTATTGGCGAGCTTCTTTGATTGTGAGAGTTTGATCCGCGTTGACCTCGATCAGCACCTGCCCTATGCCGCTCGGCCACAGGACCTCGATCTGATCGATAACTTTGCTCACCCCGAGCCCGAAAGTACTCGCGCTTGTCGCTTGAAGAGTTGTAGACGACTGCCGTGGTCGCCTGATTGTAGTGACTTCCACGAGCTGTTGGAACGCGATCAGCGCGGCCATCGGAACTTCTTTGGTCAATGCCAGAGAGTTATTGCGCAAGCGCAATTAACGTATTTGGCTTGAGAAGAAACGGTGGAACAATCGCCGGTGTGTTGGAGAGAGGCAAAACCTCATCCGGGAGCTCGATGCCGAGCACCTTCGTCATGAAACGTCTTCTTGCCTGGCAGCGCTCGTAGGCATCAGGCCATTGGCTCTGCAAGTCTTGCCTGAGTGTTGCGTCAGCAATAACAATGCCATCTTCCATTCTGGTTGAAAAATAAACCGGAGAAGACGGAATTACATCAACCTGTATCGGCATTCCAGACCGCAGTGTCAATTTTGAGTTCTCGTAAATCGGAGAGCTCAGCCACTCGTCAAAGTGAATCAGGTGCCCCGGATTGAGGAAGATTCCAAATCGGTTAAAGGGAAGCTTTTCCTGGACAAGACTCCATATCTTTCCGCCCGCAACGCCGGGCTTCATTTGTGTAAACCACTCAGCCATTACTTCAAAGTAGGGGCCGGCGAAAGCATCGATGTACTCCCGCGCATCCTGCGGGAGATCATTTGCTCTGTCAGCGATCCAGGAAGCCCGGCAAATGTTGCTTCCGAAATAGGAGATGTTTGCCGAAAGAGGCTGGCCGCGACGGATTAGCTGGCCGCTCGGGCTTGCCACGCCAAGTTGAGCGGTCTTCCCGGTACAGAAGGTGGGATAGCAACTGAAGGGCTCTCCATTGAATCGCGCGAGCTCGACTACTTCAAAATCGGTCATTCCCTCGCGCAAGCCAAAGATCATGCGCTTCATGCCCTCTGCGGCGAGAACATTCGTATATTCGAAAAATGCTATGTCAGCGGCCGAACACGATGCCCGGAGGCCATATACGGGATGCATCAAGAGGTCGGTGGCGTTGACGACATTCTCTCTTCCGGCGATCTCTCTCAGAGCATCGACTAGGTACGAGGGAAGGTCGATGGTATGAAGAAAATCGCTGGTTTCGGTGTCGAGAAAGTATTTCCAGCCGATGCAGCCCACGACGGCGTCGTCATCAATGCCCTCGGATCTCAATATCTCGTGGAGGGAACGACTGTTTTCTCTCGGCTGGCCAAGCAATGAGAAGGTCTGAAATAACTCGGTGCGAAGGAAACCCGCGTCGAAGAGAGGGCTGATCCCCAGGTAGCCTCTGCATTCGTTCCCCGTTACTATGAGCGGGTTGCCGCTGCGTGCGAGGATCAGCAGGATCTCTTCGAACCGAGGGTCAATATTGGTCAGGTAGGCGAGATTTGCGAAGTGCTCCCGATCCGCATAGACCACAGCGTGCGTGAGGCCGCGCGGCTCCATCGCAGAACGGAGGGCATTGACTCTATCGCTGAAAACAGAGGCGGGCTGTACAGGTGGGCGGACTGCTAGTCCAAAGTCTGGCCAATCAATCTCAATCATGCGATGTTTCTTTGAATGGGTTGCCACGCATTTCCTCCGTTGGTTCAATCCATAGCGAGCGAAACCGTAGAGCGTCCCGCGACTCGCATCCTACAAATCGACGTTAGCGACGTCGTTCGCACTTTCCGCAACGATAGCCCCGGCACTGCGACTGAGTGAACCCGGGTGGCGCCATTCGATCCATTGCATATATGCAAAGCCCCCGATCAATAGCGCGGCTAGAAGATACGGGGAAAGATTGTAGGGCCAGTTGGGGACCGGGTAAATCGTGATGAAGAGTACCGGCAGCAAAGAGAGTGTTCCAAGCCATGGGAAGGCAAAGTGCCGCATAAAACTGAATTCGTCCGGATGCTCTTTTCGCATATAAGAACTAAGAGCCAAATTGGCCATCCCATACAGAAGGATTACGGCCAGAGTCGCGAGCGTCCCGAGAAAACCAAATATATCCGTAGGCTTTAGCAGGAAGCCTACGAGCAGGACTGGAATGATTCCCGCAGCCTGGAGAAAGGCGATCGCAAACGTTGGCGTCTTGTGAGTCGGATGGATAAAAGCGAATCGGGCGGGAAGGGCTCCGGTTATGCCCATCGTGTACATAACCCGTGACGCCGAGTTAGTGCATGCGAGTCCGGTTCCAATCGCGCTGTTGATAATGGCCAGCACGATCAGCCACCAGGCGTGGCCCCAATACCGCCGGCCGAGAACATAGAACGGATTTGGATCGGTGGCGAAAGATGCCATATCGCCTGTGCCCCAGCCAATTGCGGTGGCATAGGAAGTGAAGACGTAGAAGATTCCGATGGACAAGAGCGAGAGTGTTATGGCTGCGCTCACAAGCCTTGCAGGGTTGCGGCTTTCCTGTGCAAGCGGCGCAGGAGCCTCAAAGCCGCTGAGCGCAAGGATGGAAAACACCATACCCGCGATGATTCCGGTGTAGTGGTTGGGGGCCGACGACGGAGTAATAGGAGCTACATAACTGGAACCCAGCCCAGGGCGAATGAGAAATGAAAGAGACAGTGCGAGCATGATAAGGATTTCAAGGCCACCGAATATCATCACGGTTCGCATTGAGAGCTTTACGCCGTAGTGGGTAAATGCCCAGATCATGGCAAACGCGATTCCCGAGATCATCCACCACGGGATATTCACATCGAGTTCGGAGTGCAGGATATCTGAGAGCAGATATCCGAGGAAGCCTGTGCAGCCTGCGGGGCCCAGAATGTCATAGATGAGGTAGCTCCACGTCGCCATGAAACCGACACGGCTGCCAAGCCCGCGGGTTGCAAAGGAGTAGTAGCCGCCACTGGAGGGCAGGTACCGGGAAAACTGCGAGACAGTGTTGCCGATTAACAGGCAAACGAATGTCGCCAGGAGGAAGGAAACCGGCATATCCGGTCCGGCTTTGAGTGCGATGATTGGGAAGGTAAAAACGATGTTTGTTGCAGGTGCTATATGCGTGACCCCGTGCAAAAGCAATTCCGGGAGACCGAGTGAATTTTGTCTCAGCTTATGTCTGGAAGCTATATCGGTCTTCATTCGTATGTCGAGGCCTTCTGTCCTGGAAGCGGCACTTTTGAGCGCATTGGTAGCGACATACTAGGATTGCCGCTACTGACTGATCTGGGTCGATAACTGCAAGCGTGAGTTTCGCTGACATTCGAGCGTTGTTCCGTAAGGGGCGATGAGTTCAAATCAGTATATGGAAACTCTCCGTACAGACGCGAACGGAATGCTCTGTCTACTCTGAGGCGCACGACGCTGCAAGAATCGATCACGTGCGGCCAAATCCGAGCTCTCAGAACGGCCGGACCGTCGCGGAGCTAAGAATCGGCGCACTCAAGGATCGACGGCCGCGGGGCTGTCGGCTGTCCGTGACAGCCGCATCCAGTCGTTCCGCGATCGCCACGAAGTTGGATGTCGGGCTTGTCCATCGTAACTGCTCCACGTCGTCGAAAAGCTTCGACCTCGATGCGAGAGCAGTTCAATATTTTTGGTGCACTTAGGTGCCCAAAAAGCTCGAAGAAAAGCCCGCAGCCTATTATGTAGTCGCAATGGCGGATTGCGCCGGCGCTCCGATGAAAGCGGTTAAGAGTTACAAGCCGGTGGTCCCAGCGAAGATGCCGGTAAAACAATTTTGGGCGCTTACAGTCTCGATGTGTGGATAAGTAAGCATTGGCGGTAGGATTCGAGTCTCACGTAGACTGAATCGCCTATGAACACATCCGAAATGATCGCCGCTATCGACGTCGATCCGATGCGAACAGAAACCATGGCACAAAGAATTAAGCGAGAAACGATGCCCGCTCCACCGGTAGTAATCAAGATCGAACAGCAATGGATCGCAGTTATTGATGCCGAGATTTCACGACTGCCGCAAGCACGATCCGTGCTTGCCGGAACCGGCACTGCGACACAGAGCGGCTCACGCAAACGAAAGCTCGTCCTGAGTGTAGAGGCGCGAGCACGGATCAGCGCCGGACAAAAGAAGACATCGGCGCAGCAGTTCTGGCTCAGGAACTTCTTTAGCTGCTTCGTCGTGCTCCCCCTCTTTCAATAGGAACAGGAACGGAAGTGCTTCCGGTGGCCACAGAACTCTCCTTTTAGAACCACGGTTGCTCAGACCGCAGTTTCAGATCAAGTTCCAGTGCACACCGAAGCGCAGATCCTGTGCTGCTTGTGCAATATGCTCGGGTCGCCCGAGATCACGCCAATAGGAATTATCGGCGCGAAATGCAATGATCTTCGCTCCCTGCGCGGCGAGGTGCAAATAGGTCGTAATGATGGAGAATGCTCCGTTCTCTTCCATTCTTGAGAAGACACGGGGAGAAATGACGTGGATGCCTGAAAAAGCCAGCGGCAGCACTTGCCCGGCAGGACGCGCCATTTCAGGCTCGCTGCGCTCACGGTTTTCGTTATGCACGGCTCGATGACCGCAAAGCTCTCCATGCTCGTCGAAGAGCAAATACCTCGACGTCTCCCGATTCTGAACTGCCAGTGTGGCGAGGGCATCGTGGTCAACGTGAAAGCGAACCATGTGCCCCAAATCGATTGTGCTGATGACATCGACGTTGTGCAGGATGAACGGTTCCTCTGAACTCGCGCCATCGCGAAGGAAGAAATTGGCGGCCCTTTTCAATCCGCCCCCAGTGTCGAGAAGAATCTCTTCGCGAGAGAATTCAATCCGCATGCCGAAGTTGTCGTGAGACTTCACGTAGTCAAGAATCATGTCCGCGTAGTGATGGATGTTGATAATCACGTCTCGAACGCCGATTGCGTCAAGGCGTTTCAGCGTGATCTCCAACAAGGTGCGGCCGGCAACTTCGACCAATGCCTTCGGACGGTCGTCCGTCAATGGCCGCAGGCGCGTGCCCAGTCCGGCCGCCAGAATCATCGCCTTCATTTGTTCATCTTTTCCAACTCGATATGGCGAACCACCACTTCAACTCCGCTGCCTGCGCGCACGTGCTTTGCGAGCTGTTCGGCCAAGAACACAGACCGGTGTTGGCCGCCGGTGCAGCCGAACGACACCATCAGGTTCTTGAAGCCGCGGCGCTGGTATGCGGCCACGCTTCCATCCACGAGCGAGAGAACGTTGGCAAGATACTGGTGAACGCTCACCTGCTGATTGAGGTATGCGATGACCGGTTCGTCCTTTCCGGTCAACGCTCGAAATTGCTCTTCCCGTCCGGGGTTGGGAAGGGAGCGGGCATCGAAAATATATCCGCCGCCGTTTCCCGACTCATCAGCGGGCATCTGACGGTGAAATGAGAAGCTGAAGATCTGCACCTTCAAGGGCTCGGCTGAGGAAGCGAGACCTTGCAGTTTCTCGGACGCCAGCATGCTATGGAAGGCATCGAGTAGCGCCGGCACGTCGATGGACAACTTGACGTTATGTGCCAACCAGCGCAGGTTCTTCAGCGCATAGGGCACGCTCTGCAGGAAATGGGACTTACGCTCATAAAACCCTCGAAAGCCGTAGGCTCCCATGGCTTGCATGATGCGCACATAGACATATGCGTAAAAGTGCTCCATGAACGCTTCGCGGTTCACATTGACGTAGTCGCCCAGGCATTCGAGATAGTAGTCGAGCAAACTCTGGCGCATCTCGGGTGGCAGATCGGCCTTGCCGTCATAAAGCAGCGATGCGATGTCGTATTGCAGAGCTCCCTTCCGGCCGCCCTGGTAGTCGAGAAAAAACGGCTGTCCGTCGCGGAGCATGATGTTGCGTGATTGGAAATCGCGATACAGAAAATAATCGCGATCGGCGCTCAACAGAAACTTCGTCAAGCGACCGAAATCGTGTTCAAGCGCCTGTTCGTTGAAGGAAATGCCAGCGAGCCGGAGAAAGTAGTATTTGAAATAGTTCAAATCCCAGGCGATCGATTGTCGATCGAAGCTGGCGCGTGGATAGCAGACCTTGTAGTTCAAATTGCGGCCGACTTCCACCTGAAAGCGCGGCAAGACGGCCACCACTCTCCGATAAGCTTCAAGCGCGGGCAAAGCGACGGCCCCTTCGCTGCGATTCTGTACCAGAAATTCATAGAGTGTCGAGTCGCCAAGGTCCTCTTCGAGATAGGCACCTTCGTCTAGATCTTCTTTATAGATTTCTGGTACCGGCAATCCATGCCGGCGAAAATGCTTCGAAAACTCGAGAAAGGCGATGTTCTCTTCGCGCACGGAATACAGGATGCCGATCGCGCTGATGCCTTGACCTGCCAACCGCACAATGGCGCGCCCCGAGCCGCCGAGTTGGCCTTGGAGTGGGTGTACCTGTTCAGGCTGGAACCGGTAATGTTGTTCGAAGAGCCGTTTCAAAACTTCCACGAAGGCCTTTCCAAGGACAATTCAGATTGCTCCCACGATATCGAGCGCCGCTGCTGCGGCGCAAAGGTTTTTCCTCATTTCGTCGGAGTGCTGCACAGCCGTGGCCGCCTCGCCGCCCGGCGTAGAGCTCCAAGTGCTGGGGTTCGCGCAGGACTGATCGCTACCTAGCGAGATGTGTCGAACTCTTAGTCCGGTTCACGAAGAGAAACCGGACCTCGACCTGCCGGTACAGAGAAAGAGGCCATTTACGCGCTTGATTTCCGATCATGCGATTCTCTGATGTGCGCGAAAGCGGCAGTTTCGCCGCCAAATCTGGGGAAATCAGGGCAGAAAAGTTCTGAAACGACGAGAGAAAGACTCGCTGGCGGCGGAGGGAGTCCTGCTGCGAACCGTTCTCCACCCTAAATTCCCTGCTTACAGAGAAAAATACAGGGGAAATTTCCATTTTGTCCTCGAGGGCGCTCGTATGCGTCGAAGTCCGCCAGGTGGAAGGCCGGAGCCGGAAGATCCATCAGGCGCGCGACGGAGCGCTCCAAGTTGTGGATGATCGTTCCATTCCGCTTGTAGGAAGACCGACCACCCCATCCAGACCCTCTCCCATCTGGTAACGCTGAACAACCTCAAGTAGAGTAAACTCCCCGGGCCCGCGCACCACCACATCGACCAGATCGTTTTCCAGTGTCTGCTCTGCGGTCAGCGTCGGGTGCCATCCTCCGAAGACGACCGGAGGATCGGGAAGCGTAGCCTTCACGATCCGAGCGATGTTCAGTGCGCCTGTAATCATCGGACCGGTCAGCACTGAAATCCCAAGACAGAGCGCATCGCTGCCCTCCCGCAGTATGCGTTGCCGGGCGTCTGCGTCGATCGCTGCATCGATCATGACAACCTCGAAGCCGTTGTTCAGCAGCGGCGCGGCCAAAGCCCGTAGGCACAGAGGCGGCCCGAGCGCCAGGCCATCGTACGCGGGGTAAAATAACACGATCTTCTTTCTTGTGGTCGACGTGGAGACGTCGTTTCGCCGCACCTCTACTTGGCGTTGGCAATATCTGAGTCACCAGGGGAGGAATGACCTTCAGCGGCTCCAAATCCGTGTAGTTTTGTTTTCCCACTGTCGTTCACACCTATAGAATCTGGCGCGGACGATTTTTATTCCAGCGTTTGGCTGGTCTGAGCTCAGCTAGTAGGGCCTACTGTCCGGATAACACGCTTATTTGCCCGAGGATACTTTGAGAAACCGGATGATGTCCGCACGTTCATCAGCCTTTGGCACGTGGAAACTCATATCGTTGTCGGGAATCAGCGATTCCGTATCCGTAAGCCACTTATTCAGAGAAGCGTCATCCCATGTCACGTGCGCGGATTTCAAGGCATCCGAATACTTGAAGGTGGAAACGCTGCCCGCCGTCCGGCCATAGACATTCCGTAGCCGCGGACCTTCCTTGTCCTGATCGAGGGAGTGGCACCCTGTACAGCGTTTCTCGAAGAGTTGTTTACCGCGATCTGCGTCGCCGGCCTGGTATCCGAGCATCGCTCCGTTCCCGGTTGCTCGACCTGACAGTGGAGATACAAGTTGCAGGATCACCAGGCCGATGAAAAACATCATTGAGAGAGTTAAAGCCGCCCTCTCTTTCTGAACCTTGGTAGGCCTCGCGATGGAATTGATCATGTTCTTATGCCTCTAGTTTCCCGCTGGCTTGTCTTGTAACCCTTCAACCTGCTGCCTAATGTGTTTGCGTTCTGCCTTCGCCCAGTCATAAATCAGTTGCTGCTCCCCCGGAGAAAGCCGTGCCCTGGGATGAAGAATCAAGTATTGTCCTACTGGCATCTGCCCGCTGCGCACTTCAGAAGCGATGCTGGTCAGCAAGTCGATTTGAGTCTCGAGGTTGTAGCGCTGCCATTGCGACATGTTCAGATGGTCTCGACCTTCGTGCACGTCGTGCTCTACTAACCAGGAACCTGGCGCCAGCCTGCTGTATAACGGCCACTCGGTATTGGTCGAATGACAGTCCGCGCACTTCTTCTCCAGTACGTGACGCACTTTGTCAGGGACCGCGAGTCCATCTAGGAGAGGGGTATCCGCTTGTACCCCGGAGCGCAGGTTGCCCCAGGGATGAACAAGAGAGAGAGCGATGCTTGCCGCGAACATCGCGCCTGCAGCCGAAGCTATCCTTGAAGGATTCATGCCAAGGACATCTCATGCAACTCGATCGGGGCGCCGGAGAGTGACGAGTCGACAATGGCGAGTTGATGCTTCTGCGCCACGAAATTGACGTGCGTAATTCCCAGCACATCACGAAGTTTGTCGGCTGACACCTTCATTGGCCCGGGGGATGGTGCGGCGCCGGGCGCGGGTTGCGGAAACGCGGTGGACATTGCGGTGTGAAACGCAACGTTCCCCTCCACCTTCTGCATGACCTGATGGATATGGCCATTGAGTACTGTGACCGAGCCAAACCGCCTCAACATCGCGAAGGCCTGCTCGCTGTCCGACGTTCCCCATCCCCAGGTCGGATACACAGCCCAGAGTGGAATGTGCGCAAAAACTACAATGGGAGTGCTGCCCTTCAGCCCCCCGAGATCCTGCTTCAGCCAGTCAAGCTGCGCCTGACCTAGCTTGCCCATGCCCTCAAGCTGGACCACATTCACCAATCCGATAAAGTGGACGCCCTTGTGATCGAAGCTGTACCAGCCATTTCCCTTGGAGCCTTTGCCATACCTATCCAGATACATTTTGCCGTCATCGACTGAGGTGTCATGCTCACCGGGAACGTAGAACACCTGTCGCTTGGCGCCGATCAGCACCTGATCGAGTGTGTCGAACTCCGCAGGTTTGGAAGAGTGGGTCAAGTCTCCGGTATGAATCAGAAAATCCGGGACACTGGAATAGGCGCCGATCTTGTCCAATGCGGCCTGCAAGGTTGCTGCCACGTCAGCATTCGCCGGCTTATTGAAGCCGATGTGGCTATCGCTGATCTGTATGAAGCTGAAATCTGACTGCTTGAGTTCATGATGAGTCTGACCGAAGACGCGCGATACGGGGACGCCTCCGGCAAAACTCCAGATCAGTCCAGTGCCAGCCCAGGCCATGCACTTGAGAAAGCCGCGGCGATCAATGCCGTCCGGGCTTACGCTGTCTTGATTCCTATCAAGAGTTAGTTCGACAGAATGGATACGGTTTCTTGAAGATTCGCTCATAAAGCTCTCCGGGTTGTTCTACTTTGAATTGCCAACGCACCAGCAAGCGCGGTCGGCCATGGGCTGCTGATGTTCAGCGTCGTCGTTAGATTCGCAAAGCTGGGAGAGGTCGCGGTCTGCGGAAACTGACTCTGCCGCTATTGCCCACGTACACTTATAGAAACTGACATAGGCGACTTTTATTCCAGCAATCTTGATTTCAGTGGGTGCCTGGTGTTTAAGCGCTGGCATTCCTCTCGTGCACCGGGCACCATGGCACATTAGTGGTCCGCCGCCGAGAGACTTAATTGATCACATCGAGGGAGCGAGGGGACGTCTTTGCAGGGTCATCTTCATTCCATATCGCGCTTTTGATCTTTTAGGGAGACAAGACCCCGGGGTTCTACTTTATGACCCGGCACGAGGCGCAAACGATAGCGCTGGGCGAGAGTTGCAAGGATCAACATTATCTCCGTCACGGCAAAAGATGCGCCAATACATACTCGGGTACCGCCCCTGACGTAATTGGCCGCATTATCGATCAGCACATACTTGATACCCGCAGGATCGTTGACGAGGAAGGTGTGGAGCTTGAAATATTTGATCTCGGAGACCGGTTGGTGAAAGACGTCATCGTGAAAACCCGCGAGGGGATTGTCCCGCACCGTCCGAATGTATTGGAGGAACGGCAAGGGAGTTGTAGGCGGAATTGGCCCGGCAAGAACAGGCGATCCCTGGAACAAATCAGCATCAACAGTTTCCACAATCGTCGCCTTTAGTGATCGATATTTCGCGTGATCTCTGGCTAATGAGACAGCTGGAGTAATGTGCAACAAACTCAGTTGTCCCGATCGGACACTTCCTGCCCGCGCATATGCCCCTAAGCGCTTTTGCCGCATAAAAGTCGATGACCAATCGAATGAGCAAATAAATCGCTGGCACAAGTTCGAGGTCCTGCCTGGCGTGCATGAGCCAGCGTCGCACCAGAACCACGGATCGTTTTGCGCGAATCATTTTCATGACAATTACATTCGCAATCGGGAGCGACCGAATACGCTTCAATAAGGAGATTTCATGCGCTCGCGTTGCCCGGCGGTTAGCTCATGCGATGCCCAACCACCGAAGTGGTTAAAACCAATTTCAGGGTTACTAGAGTGCTGAGTTGATGAGCTCAGGTGGCTTTTCCTCGAGAAAAGCCACCTGTATGCTCTCCGCTATGACACGGAAGGCCGGAAGTTGCCTTTGCAGTTGCAAGCACGGCTTTGTTAGCGACTCAACCTGCCGTATCGCTTCTTTGACCGGCCGGTATCGACAAGGTGCAGTGCAGCCTGCACACCTATGAGAACTGGCGCCTGCGACTTTTATTCCAGGCGTGGGCGCGTTTTTCACAAAAAGAAAAACGAATGCCTCTACACCGCATAAGTAGACGGAACGGGTATCACCGAGAGATTGCTTCTTCAGATGTCTCGAAGTGCGTATAGCTCCGTCATTGGGAATAAAAAATCGAAATTCCTGTTTACCTCGGATAGTGGAGGAACGTCATGGAGAAATATGAAAGCGTGATAAAGCGTCCGGTAAACCGGCGCTTTCTCTTGAAAAGCGGAATGCTGGCAGGAGGCGCAGCAGTCGTGGGCGCTGGTACTGGCTTGTTCAGTGGAGGGAAGTCAGCTTTCGGTCAAGACAGCAGCGGCAGCCTGACCAGGGGCGATATCGCCATCCTTCGATTCCTGGCTGCGGCAGAGCTCATCGAAAGCGACCTCTGGACACAATATGCGGAACTGGGCGGTATCGGCAATAATCCACCGATTGAGGTAGACCCGAATCAACAGTTGAACGCCTATCAAGCTGCCCTTTCGAATCTCGACGGCGACGGCCCGCAATACATCACCAGCAACACCATCGATGAAATCAGCCACGCGACTTTCTTGAATGGTTATCTGGAATCCAAGGGGGCCGATCCGGTGGATTTCAGCGAATTTGAAATCTTACAAGGGAGTACGGCAACTGGAGCTGAGAATATCGGCCGTCTCACTAATCTCCAGCACCTGAATGTGGACACCAGCTGGTTTGTCCGGTATCGCAGCGCGAAGAATCCCGATTTTGGCGCCGCGTTTCCGCAAGCAATCAACATCACTAACCGCACTGCGATCCCGATTACGAATGCCGACTTCGGCAATCCCAACCACATTCAGGTGATTGCCAACACTGCGGCGTTTCACTTCGGCTACATCGAACAGGGCGGATCGAGCCTGTACCAGGCGCTTAGTCAGAAAGTGAGCAGCCTGGAGGTATTGAAAATCACACTTGGCATTGGTGGAGACGAGGTTGCGCACTTCCTGGAATGGGTAGATTTTGCGGGCAATGGAGTGCAAGCCCCTGTGGCGCCCGTGACCGATGGAGGCCTGACGTTTCCTGACTTTTTCGCCAATCCACCGCTGCAACCGCCCAACCTGGTTCAGCCCAGTCTAATCTTCCCCGTTCCCTGTGAATTTATCAGTCCGAAGCTACCTCACTGCGCAGTAATTCGCCCATCCGACGATAGATTTGGTGGCGCAGTTGCGACCATCGCGTCCTTTACTCAGGATGCTCTTTTCTTCGGTCAATCAAAGAGGTTCCTGAAAGTACTTCAGCAGCTCGCAGAGGAAGCAGACTCACGAGCCGCGAGCGGTAATCGATAGGTTGTCCGCACTAACTATGGTCCCGAGCTTGTCCGAAACTTGTTAAGCATCACCACGCGCATGCTGATGTGGCTTCATCGACAAACTCGGGGCACTCCTTTCCTGGCGCATTGTGGAAGCGCAAATCACCCACAGACATGCCTGAATCAAACAGAAGTGAGAGTGCAGATGACGCGGAACCATTCACAATTTATTTCCGAACTTCTTCCGGCGCGCCGCTTACATACCGGCCATCCGACTGCCATGAACAGGAGCCCACAGCGACCAGATGAGCTGTACAGGAGAATAATCAATCAGATCCGCATATTATTCGCAACCTTTCTTGGATTTGTCGGCTTGATGGCAGTATTCCTGAGAGCAAGTGCTCAAATGATTGTTCCTGTGGATCGAACACTACATCCTCCAGAGGGGTTTGATTTCGGCGGTCAGTGGAATTGCGGGGATGGCGCCTCGATCGCACATCTGGAAGTGGGAAATCGAAATCGTTCCATCCGATGGGTCTCACTTCGTTTACCCGAACCCTGGACAGAGATTCGCGAAAGTCAAGGCGGCTTCAACGGGGACTATTTTGTTGGATACGACCGGGACAAGAGTCAGTTCCTCATGATCGATGCGGATGATCCGGCTTCAGTAGCCTATTTCACCGAGGGCTGGAATGGAAACAAGCTCCTGCTTACATCGACAAATGACAAGGGTCCATTGGCTCTGCCGCATCGCATTCAATATGATGTCGACGACTCGCATAGGTTCACGGTGACATGGGAAATGTTGGAGGGTACCGCCTGGAAGGCAGAACCAGGCGTCGAGTGCATCAAGGTCGGCCGCCCGCGATCCATCACTCCGCCCAAGAAGTAGACAAGTCCGAGATCCCCACCGAAATATCGCTGCGCCTGCGCTTGTACGGCTCAACCGACTTCCTAATCCGAGGGCCGTAACGTCGTTCTGCAAGTTTTAATGAGGACATTCGTGGTTGAACATCAGGCTCCCATCGAGGTAAATCTCCCCGCTATGATCCTCGACAATCTTCTTTGCTATCGCCACGCCCGGGCCGCTGCCCCCGGGCCTTTCCGTAGCTCACAAATGGCTGAAAAACGAGCTCTGACTCGTCGGCGGGATTCCGGGGCCCTTATCCCAGACACCGCTTTGCAAGCAGCATCGATTTCCGCTCGTGGTTATCACTACCTGCTCCGAGTCCGGAGAAACCGCTTCGCAAGCATTTAAGACGAGGTTGGCGACCACTCGTTCATCCGGACGATGGACCAACAGATTTCCTTGGTAAACACCGCCCTTTCCATCTCGCTGATATTTGACTGGGTGAGAAATTCCGCATGCGCCAGGATGGCGGTTAAAGGAAGGCGAAGAGCGTGGCAAATGAGGGCGACCATCCCACTGACGGCGGGAAGCGGCTCCGGAATTGGAGAGTCTCCTTGTATGCTCTGCAAAGATGTAACCAGTAATCGCTGCTCCCTGCACACAGCTTGCTTCAGTATTGGCACCCCCGTCTAAATCGGCCGAAGTTCAGAGAGAAGAGCCCTTTCCGGCTTCGGTGTGCACTCCTTTGGGTCCCCGAAATTCGAGAGATGATTCAACCGCATTTCTACTCTTGAAGACTTGCGGCCGTCTTCATACAAAAGCTTCGCGAGGACGTCTTTGCCGTCATGGGCAACCCCAATCTGGATCGTCTCTGCATACCGTTGCGCCAGTTTGAGCGGCTCCGAAGCCTGCTGGGAGTCCGCGGAATTGCATGAACCGGGCAGCCCCCATTGTACGTTCACACGGTGCGCTCCGGTATCGCTTCTCGCGGGTCTCGGTATGGCGAGACAAGTCTCTCGGTAGTGGTGCACCGGAAGCGCTGCGGAGTGATTCACGAACTACTTTCCGGGCTCTCGCAAGGCGCGACATTACGGTTCCGATCGGGATCGACAATATATCCGCAATTTCCTGGTAAGACGCACCTTCCACGTCACGAAGCAAAATGACCTCGCGAAAGATGATTGGCAGTTGCTCGATCGCGCACCGAATGGCATCGATGCCGGAACGCTCGATCAGCGCGGATTCCGGAGTGCGGGAGGTTGCCGGCAACACAGGGGAACCTTCTTCCGGGTCCATCGCAACGGTCATGCGCCGCTCAAGTTTCGAGCGCGAACTTAGGAAGGTGTTCTTCAGGATCTGAAATATCCACGCCCGAAAATTGGTGCCAGGCTGAAATGATGTGAAATTGCGTAAGGCCTTTAGATAAGTTTCTTGTACGAGATCCTCGGCATCGTTCTGATTCTGCACCAGGCGGTGCGCGAAGTTGTGCGCGGAATCAAACAAGGGCATAGCCAACTCTTCGAAGCCTGCCAGTGCTCTATCGTCCTGCGAGGATGATGTTCCGGATCGAAATATCACTTGTGGGTTAAGTTCAAGACACCCCATTTTTGACCTCTCCCGAATCGTGCGGCTGGGTCCCGAACCGCTAGAGCCGTATGTCGCGTCACAATCTGACACGGCAGTTCGCCGGGTATCAATTCACTGGAGCTCTTCTCCTCATAACCGGTTCATTGCCGGCCAACTGACTTATGGGTAACGAGTTAGCTCCGCACATATTCCAGGCTTAGCGTCTGTGAGGAATCTGGCGTACGTGTGGCGGCAAAGACCTCTCCTCCCATAAGCTCTGAGACTTTGGCTCGGGCAAATGCTAGACTTCCGTGCGAAGCCCAAATGCCCTATGGAACCGTTGCGGCACCCGCCCATCGTGCGATTCGGAACGTATGAGGTCTCTCTACAGTCGGGCGAATTACGCAAATCGGGTGTGAAAATTAGAGTCCAGCAGCAGCCAATGAAGCTGCTCGAGATCTTGCTGGAGCGTCCGGGGGATGTCGTCACCAGGGAGGAATTGCGCAGCCGAATCTGGGCCAACGAGAGTTTTGGCGACTTCGACCAAGCAGTCAATATAGCCATTGCGAAGCTCCGGAGTGCGCTAGGGGACTCGGCTGAGAATCCGCGATATATCGAGACTCTTCCGAAACGTGGCTATCGCTTCATCGCGGAGGTGACGGTTGTCGATACAGACGTCCCGACAAAAAGCCCGGAATCTACGGCTGGAGATCGGCGTGGAACAGAGCCTGGGCATCAACTTCAAGACGCCGAGTTGACCATCACGTCCAAACTCCGGCTCTGGCCGACGCGTCGGGTCATCGTCGTCCTGGCGCTGGTTCTGAGCTTGCTAATCCTCGCAGTCTGGTTGTTTCATTCGCGCGGCCGTCCGCCCACCGGGATCCGATCTTTGGCGGTGCTTCCGCTGGACAATCTCTCTGGCGATCCAACCCAGGATTATTTTGCTGATGGCATGACCGACGAGCTGATTACGGATCTGGCGCAGATCCGTGCTTTGCGGGTGATTTCCCGCACCTCCGTGATGGGCTACAAAGGAGTGCGCAAGCCCCTTCCTGAGATCGCACGGGAGTTGAATGTAGATGCGGTGGTTGAAGGCTCCGTGATGCGGTCCGGCGACCAGGTTCGAATCACCGCTCAGCTGATCCAGGCACCAGCCGATAAGCACTTGTGGGCGCAGAGCTATGAGGGAAATCTGCGCGACACGTTAGCCCTCCAGAAGGAAGTTGCCAGGAATATCGCTGAACAGATTCGTATCGAGGTGACTCCGCGAGAGCAGGCAGCACTGAAAAGTGTGAAGGCAATTGACCCCGAAGCTTATGAGGCGTACCTCAAGGGGCGATACTTCTGGAACAAACGGACTGCGGACGGACTAAAGAAGGCGGTTGATTACTTCAACCAAGCCATTGCCAAGGACCCAAACTACGCAGCGGCTTACAGTGGACTGGCCGATACCTATGCTCTACTGGGCGATTGGCAATATGCCGTGATGACCCCGAAAGAAGCAATGCCCAGAGCAAAGGCAGCTGCCATGAAAGCCCTGGAACTGGATGACAGCCTCGGCGAGGCGCACGCGTCGCTTGCATTCTGCCTGGATGGTTTCGACTGGAATTTCGAGGCTGCTGACAGGGAATTCCGGCGTTCGATAGAGCTGAGCCCCAGCTATGCAACCGGTCACCATTGGTATTCCTGGCACCTGGCCTTGTTAGGGCGGAACAGCGAGGCCATCGCCGAAATGACAAAGGCGGAAAACCTGGATCCCCTTTCTCTTATCATCAATGCCGATTTGGCAGAGCTTTTTCTCATTGCGCACTTTCCTGACGAGTCGACAGAACAGAGCCGCAAAACCATCGAGATGGACCCTAACTTTGCCTTTGGCCATAATCAGCTGGCCCAGGTGTATCTCCAAAAGCACATGTTTCCGGAAGCAATCGCGGAACTGGAGAAAGCGATCCAAATTTCCGGAGGAAGCCCGACATTCACCGCCAATCTGGCTCGCGCCTACGCGGCAACCAATAGAAAGGTAGAGGCCGTAGGGCTACTGAACGATCTGAAAAAACGCTCGGCTCCCGGCAATGCGTATGCCGCGGAAATTGCCATGATTTATGCAGCCCTGAGCGATAAGGATCAAGCAATGGTCTGGCTTGAAAAGGGCTATGAAGAACGATTTAATCCAGGCGTTCTCCTGCGGCCAGGCTTTGATCCGCTACGCTCCGACCCGCGCTTCCAGGAACTTATACGTCGCATTGGGCTTCCGTCGTAAATTTGAGAGGCCAGAAATCGTTCCAACCATTATGGCCATTCGTAGTCCGGCCGTTGGGTCGTTCAAGGTTGCAGATTGGTGGCTGTTGCCATACATTCTGTTTCATTCTTCCGGATCGCGGTTTGATTCACATCACGCTGATCACAGCACCGCTTCATCCTAGACTTCTGGAGTCTCGTGTACCTTGCCAACTGAAACCGCAGCTTTTGCATAGCTCGCATCAAGCTTGTCTTAGCCGAGCTTTCCGAGATGTTGAGGATTTCGCTTACGGCCCGCAGCTTCATTCCCTGAAAGTACTTCAAGTCAAACACCATACGCTCGCGTGGTGTCAGTCTCTCCAGAACAGATAGGATGCGTGCGCTGAGTTCGTGACGCATGAGTTGTTGCTCTGGATTGTGGGCGGTTCTGTTGTCCAGGATTTGGTTCAGTAAATCGAACTCTTCGCCATCGGCATTCACTTTTATCGCGCTCCTCTCTCTCTGATTTCGATTCTTCCGTAAGTGATCCAAGCAGACGTTGGTGACGATGCGGTAAATCCAGGTGGAGACGGAGCACTCGAACCGGAAGCAGTCCAGCTTCTTGTAGACCTTCAGAAATGCCTCCTGATAGATGTCCTGGGCATCGCTCTGCGAGCCAGTGATTCGAAGCGCGAGTTTTAGAACGGCTTCGTCATGAGCATGCACCAATTGTGCAAACGCGGCGTGGTCTCCGCCTTGCGCCTCGCGAATTAGTAAACAATCGTAGATGGAGTCTATGCTCTCCATTGCTTTTCTCCGGCGTGTCTGAGATCGTCGCCGCGCTGGGAGTTCGATGGACCGGCGACGAGGTGCAGGCTGGTCTCTGGATCGAGTTCAGGTGCCTGTCAGACTTGATAACTGACGAGTGAGCCCTTTATTCCCCCTTGTTTCGAAATTCCAGTTCGTCCGTCCGATTTACGGGAATAATCTTGGCCCGCGGCAGTTATCAACGTGTGCGGGGCTCCCTTCAAACTGTCTGTTGGTTTGCCGTCGCGCAGAGCGCTCGAAGGCAATACTCCAACTGGCTTACCTCGCGTGCAGGAGTTCAGCAAGTTTTTTGACTGGAGGAACATTCATGGCTATCCCCCTTCGCAGAAAGGTTCTCGTGAGCGTGTGCCTGTTTGGAGCGCTTATAGCATTGACCGTCGGCATTGTTGGAATCGCGCAGCAGTCCGCAACAGAAGCTCCGGCAGGCTTCAATACTCCCAGCTTCAATAGTGTGCAAAGCATTAGCAACGGAATCGTGGAACCACCCGGGGACACGTTTGCTCGCGATCAGAATGTCTATGAGGAAAACGAGGCGGTCAAGGACGGACTTGGACCTGTGTACAACGCCACTTCCTGCGTTACATGCCATCAGAATCCGAATAGCGGGGCAGCCAGCCAGATCACAGAACTCCGGGTTGGACACAATGATGCCAATGGCAATTTCGCAAATCCGACAATCTTTATTAACGACGGTAAAGACACGATCACCGGCAGGTCCATTGTCAATGATCGCGCAATTGGTCCGCAGGCCCAGGAGCACATACCTGATACAGAAAATATCCGCACATTACGAGCTGCCCTCAACACTCTGGGCGATGGATTTGTGGAAGCCATTGACGACAGCACTCTTATTAGGATTGCTGAACGGCAACCGGAGCTGAGCGAAGGAAGAGTTCACGGGGAGGTTGTGCAGGCCCCCATTTTCGAAGCTCCTGGACAGACCCGCGTCGGACGCTTCGGCTGGAAGGACCAGCACAGCAGCTTGCTCTCCTTTATTGCCGATGCCTATCTCAACGAGATGGGAATCACGAACCGGTTGCGTCCCACGGAGGTTACTCAAGTTCTTAACACCACCACGGGCATTAACGATCAGCCAGATGACCTTGGCTTGGCTGACATCGATCATTTTGCTCAGTTCATACGCGGCACCATGGTTCCTCCTCGCGACGTAACGCTTGCAGCGACTTCGGCTGCTCTCAAGGGTCAACAGCTTTTCCGCCGGCTGGGTTGCAGCACCTGCCATGTAGAAACCATCATCACGGCGCCCGCTGGAACGGTTGTGGATGGTGGTGCGTTTACGGTTCCAGAGGCCCTTGGGAACAAAATCATCCATCCTTTCGGAGACTATCTGTTGCATGACATCGGCACAGGCGATGGAATTGTTCAGGTGGGACCGCAGGACACAGCCAACAAACTGAGAACGGCTCCTCTGTGGGGTTTACGCGATAAGGCTCGTTTCATGCATGACCTGAAGTCTTTGTCCTTGGAGAACGCCATTGAGCGTCATGAAGGTGAAGCACGTGAAGCGTCCCATCGTTTTAGAGAGTTAAGCCCGGAGGAGCGTGCGGCACTGATTACCTTCCTGAATTCCCTGTAACGGCAGTGCCCTGCGCCATCCAATTCGCGTTCGCCTGATTGAGCGAGAGCAGCGCGCGTCCGTGAAAATGCACTCCTTCACAGGCCTCCAGTGCCGATCAGCATCGACGACCGGTTGGCCCTGAAGAGCAGCAATTGCCAGGAAGGGCAACCATCAGAGCCTTCATCCCCAGCGCCGCCAATCTCACTTCGACCGCGCCTGTGGCGAAGGTTGGAAATCCCGCATGCCTTTCGCGAGCTGGTGGCAACTCTCGTTTCGCTGTTCGTCACACTTCCAGGCCGAGAAGGGCAGTTGCTCGTATAGCGGATCTCCGTTGGTAAAATATGCCGGGCGGGCCAACTGTCTTCACTTTGAAGGTCGCCGCGTTCTGCAAAGGTTCCTGGTGGACAGACGCCAACAGTAACCAGTCTGTAATTGACCAGAGCTGCGGATCACTGTCTCCTGACTGGCTGCGTTTCGGCCGCAGGCCGAGATAGCAGCCTACATCTCGACTACGCCGGACTCCTCGGGGATGTGCATGCGAGCCTTGCGGCCTAGCGAAGCCTTCACCCGCCGCCCTGCTACTTCGAGCAGCAGGCGTCTCCGAGGTCTCCCGGTTCTCGGTCGAGGAGGGCCATGGCGCTAAGCGGGCTTCTAATGATGCCGCCGTTTCCGTAACCCCCTCTAAAATTCCGTACGGCGGGTTTTCCCCGGTACGGCTTCAAGGCTGACCTTTCAGGTGATGCCTTCCCATCTGTCGCGCTGTTTAAGCCTGCTCCCGGTATTCGCAACGCAACAGACCGTTTCCTTCTCCCTTCGTATCGTCCGAGAATGAGATCTGGACTCCCGTTCTGAGCCGGGCAGGTCTTCTCTTCGTGATACCGTCATTAGGGCCTCACGGCCTTACCCCAGAGGTCCTCGCTCCGGTCAGGGTTATATTGTCCCTGTCCATCCACACTTATTGACTCATCCGAGCCACTCATGAACACTCTCCGATTTCCCGGCCGGGCCGGTTATACGAAGAGCCGATGCTGTGCGGGAGCGCCTAGGCTGCCCACCAGTGGTTCCGAGCTTTCGCTGCTAATCCTTGTCAGCATGCTGCCCTCTTCGACCACGGAGAATTCGCCAGTTGCTTATACCCAGTTCCTTACCTGGCGACATGGCGCCACAGCCTTCATCCACATGCAACAGATTCGGCATTCTCAAGACCCCCACCATAGTCCGCTACCGGCGGGGAGAAACTTTTCGAGGCTAACGGTTCGCACTTTGCTGCGGCCTGCTGACTTGCTTGCGTCCCTGACGGACCCGACTCTGCTCGCGCTTTGCCGGCTGAGGCTTTTACTCCGGAGCTTTCGGTCAGAAGAAATCACTTTCCCTGCCGTCCGGTATGACTACAGTAGCGACTGGGCAAGTTCTACTGGCAGGTACTCCCCCTGCTGGATTAGCAGCTAGCTTCGCTGCACTCCATATTGTTTCTTTAGCGTGCGCGGGCTCTATCGACTACGCAGGACCGAGCAGGAACTTGCGATATCGCTCCCCCCATGTTGCCTTCCGTCCATGCAAAAGCGTCAGCGTCCTGATTGCATCTTTTCGGAGCTCAATACCCAGCCCACCTGTACCCCTGTTTACGCTTCGCGCTGCACCTCACGATGCAGTTCGCAAAACTCGGGGCCGAGCGGTTCGCTACTCCTTTCTCGCAGGACTCTTTCATTCCCTGCTTCATGCCGGTTTACCCGGCGCACTACATTGGCGATTTGGCGCTCGTTGAATTCGGGGGACTGGTTAAAATCTCAGGATTGCCGATCATCCCGTCAGCGCGACCAGGAGCTTCTACCCTGGGACTTGGCCGCCTCACTCCAGACTGCTCTTCACAGGCTGCTTAGAGACACACAACAGGCACCCACCCAAAACAAGCCGACACCTGATGACACACTCTAACTCACAGTCAAAGGGGCTCAAAATACCCTTACAAAAATCATGCTCGGCGACGTTGCCGAAGTTTCTGACTTGGGGGGGCTCTGCGACCGCTCAGTTCACAGTGACAGCAACGGTCGTGGACGCGGTCAGGGTGCCGCTGGAACCAGTCACCGTGACCATGTAGCTCCCAACAGTCGTGCCGGGATTGGCTGGCGTCGTGACCGGATTGGCTGCCTTCTGTGCTCCCCCGCACCCCATGACTATTGCAGCGAACGCACCGAGCAGCAACAGACTAAGCAGGGTCTTTGCTCGGGGACGGCGTGAGGGCAGTCCGAAGAACAGGAATGCGACAAGGGCGCCGCCCCCACCAAGCGCCGACATCCGGTTGTGCTGGTTGCGGAAAGCCGTCGCTGCCTGGCCAGTCGCATTGGACGAAGTACTTACTGCCGTGGTGTTGACAGTGAGCGTCGCCGATACGGCTGTTGTTCCGGTGATGGCCGGCGACGCAGGGACGGAGCAGGTAGGCAGATCGACCGCAGTTGCTGGACCGGTTACGGTACAGGAGAGCGCTACCGAGCCCGTAAAGCCGCCGCTGGGGCTGATCGTGATCGTCGAAGTCCCGGTGGCGCCAGCTACGACGCTGACGGGTGTATTGGTAAGCGCAAAGCTTGGAGCGGGAGCGGGCACCGTCACCGTCACTGCGACTTTGGTGTTGGCCATGGCAACTCCGCTCGAATCGACTGCCTTCACAAATTCCATGTATTGCGCGGGGGTTGTGCCTGGTTGTGTCTGGACAGTGAGCCTCGTAGTCGCCGGCGCATTCCCCGAGATAGTCACCGGCGGGATGGACGAGCAGGTGGGCACGTCGTTTGCGCCGCTCGGAGAGCTGCCGCCGGCGCATTCCAGGGTCACACTTCCGGAAAAGCCGTTCGTGGGGGTAATCGTGAGAGACGAAGTCCCGGTGGCGCCAGCCACGACTGAAACTGGAGTACCACTCAGCGTGAGGCCCGGAGCGGGAGCCGTCACCGTTACTGCGACTATCGCAGTATTGGTGTTGGCTATGAGATTTCCGCTCGAATCGACTGCATTCACATACAACATGTATTGTGCAGGGGTTGTGTCTGTTTGTGTCTGGATACTGAGCGTGGTGGTCGCCGGCGCATTCCCCGAGATAGTCACCGGCGGGATGGACAAGCAGGTGGGCACGTCGCTTGCGTTGCCCGGATAGCTGCCGCCGTCGCATTGCAGGGTCACAGTTCCGGAGAAGCCGTTCGTAGGGGCAATCGTGAGAGTCGAAGTCCCGGTGGCGCCAGCCACGACGGAAACTGGATTACCACTCAGCGTGAGGCCGGGCGGCACGACCGTTAGGGACACCTCGGCGGAGGTACTGCCACTATAGTTGACGTCGCCGGAATAGATCGCTTTGACGAGATGTGTGCCTACGCCTACGGGGGAAATATTGTTCACCGTTGCAATTGTCAGCCCTGTCTCTGCCAAAAGCGCAGTTGCTGAACTATCTCGGCAATTGGCCACAACAAGATCTTCCTTGCCGTCTCCATTGAAGTCGGCTGCCGAGACTGATGTTGAGCCGGTGTCCGCCGCGGGGCTAGTTGCAGCCTTAAAAGTTCCATCGCCGTTGCCCAACAGAATCGTCACGTTGCTGCTGCCGGAGTTGGCCACCGCGAGATCAGGAACGCCGTCTCCATTGAAATCCGCAACCGCGATGGAATTGGGAGCCGTACCCGCTGCCGGGCTCGCTGCAGCCGTAAAGGTCCCATCGCCGTTGCCCAGCAGAATCGTCACATTGTCGCTGCCGGAGTTGGCCACGGCTAAATCCAGCTTGCCATCTCCGTTGAAGTCTGCTGCGGCAATCGATGTGGGGCTGTCACCCGTTACCGGGCTTGCTGCCACGGCAGAAAGACCGCTCTCGCCATTCAGGAAGACGTTCACGCCATTCGCGCCGGAATTTGTCACCGCCAAGTCCGGTTTGCCATCTCCATTGAAGTCGCCCACGGTCATCGATTGGGAGCCGGAGAACGTTAAGGCTATGAAAACGGCGGGCGACTGCATAAAGGTTCCGTCTCCGTTGCCGGACTGAATTAGGAGTAAATTGCATGGTCGGTCATCGAGGCTGGCGCAGGTCTCGACTAGATCCAGCTTGCCGTCTCCGTTGAAGTCTGCTGCAGCGATGGAATTGGACGTACTCGTACCGTTGCCGATCCCAAAACTCCCATTCGCAATGGTGAAGGTTCCATCCCCTTTGCCCAAAAGCACTTCACTATTGCCCTCATCCAAGGCAGGCGCCACGGCCAGATCGGGAATACCATCTCCGTTGAAATCTCCCACCGCAATAGCGCCCGGCAAGTCAGACGAAGGATTGGGCGCTGCTGTGAATGTGCCGTCCCCGTTGCCCAGGAGCAGGGAGATGCCGCTTCCGAGTATGACTAGGTCCGGGATTCCATCGCCATTGAAGTCAGCGGTCAAGACAGTGTTACCGCTGTTCTGTGAGGCGACAGTCAAAAGTGAGGAACCCGCGAAGCCGGCGCCCGTTTCACTCGTCAACGCCGCCGTCCCCAGCACTCCGTTCCCGTTGCTTGCATCCACAAACGAGACCATGCCCGTCGGCAAGGTATTTCCGTTGCCCGGCACTGTCGCCGTTAATGAGAAGATGTTTGGAACCCCGCTGGCTTCGAGGTACGTCGTTGTGGCCAGTTGCCCCGTCCCTTGCGACGCCGTCACTGTGAGCGACGATGCGGTCGAAGCACTGGGCCCAAGGTTGTCCGGCTCGGCAAGAACCGCCTTGTAGCTGTGGCTCCCAACCCCAGGACGGAATTTCAGCGTCGCCGTACCGTTGGCGGTCAACTGCGCCGTGCCCAACAAATGGATGTCGGTGCAGAACTTGGCCGTCGCATCGCAGAAGGTGACCTGGCCCGGCGTGACCGGAGTGCTGCCGGCCATAACGGTTGCCGTCAGAGTGACCACGCTTCCCTGTGCAACTGTCGTCACTGCGTTTCCGCCGGAGGTGACGGACAGCGTTGTTATCGTGGGGGCGGGCGCTGCCCACGCAGGCAGCAGTCCAATACCCTGGCCGAAAGAGACTACCGCAATGAAACACCACAAAGGGCGCAAGAGGGCCAGCAGCTCCCCGCCTCCAATCATTGTTCGCTGAAAACGCATGGATGATCTCTCTTGAGGAACCAAACAGATGTCGATGTACTGGTTAACTAAGTTTGCGCAGATTTATTCCAGGCATTCCTGCTGATTTTTCAGGAGTGTGCGCAAGAAATTCGTGGAATCCACCACGCAGCTCGGTTAAGATCTCGATCGCCTGCCTGCTCAACGGAACGATTCGCGGTGTCTTCATCTTCATGCGGTCGGCGGGAATATCCCCCTCACTCCCTCGAAGTCGATCTCCTGCCACTTCGCGCCGATCAGCTCACTGGTGCGCACAAAAGTCACGGCCAGAAACCGCATCGCCAGCCGGGTAGGCTCTGAGGGATAGGCGGCGATACTCTGGAGCAGCTTTGGCAGTTCCTTCGCGGCTGACCCTTGCATAGTTCGTCTTCTTCGTGCGCTTTGGCATACCGGAAGACGGCAGAGGTGACCTGCATCGCCCGCTTCGCCAGATCAGCGACGCCACGGTCCGAGATAGCGCGCAACGTCCTCACGATCTCCGAGGAGTCGATCTCGGCAGGACGCTCTCCCAACCGGGGCAGGATATCGCGTTCCAGACGCGACCAGACATATTTGGCATGCCGTTCACTCCGGCCCTCCTTCCAGTGGGTGTGCCAGCGGTGGGCGACAGCGCGAAAGCTATGCTCCACCCGCTCCCTTTATGCCTGCTTCGCCCGCTTCCGCTCGGTCATGGGGCGGAACCCTTGGCACCACCGTCCGCGCCTGCTGATGTCGCTCCCGGGCATCGGCCAGCAAGATATCGGGATACTTACCTCGCGCCATTAGCTTCTCAATCCTGCCGGGCGAGAATATTCGAACCCCCGATAGAACTTTCTTGTGGCGGGTTTGCGAAGGACAGATCGCTGACTAAGCGAGACGTCAAATGCTCAGTCCGGTTCGAATACGAAACCGGACTTTGACGGATGCCATCAGAGAAAAAGGCCAGTTCCCAGGCTTGATTCCCTCTCACACAATTCTCCGCGGGCGCGGAATTGGCTGTTCGCGGCCAAATCGGGAGATTTTGGGGCAGAATAGTTCCGAAACGAGAAGAGAAAGACTCGCTGGCGGAGAGAGGGGGATTCGAACCCCCGGCAGAGCTTTTGACCCTACAAACGGTTTAGCAATTCTCACTTCAGAGGTGCAACTACGCAATCCCAATCACTTGCAGTCGTCCTCTCCGATGAAAGCTCATGCAACGTGACTTGAGTAGTCAATTACGGGACACCTCAAAGGACACTTGGACACACATCGGCAGTCAACAGGCGGGACTCAAGGTTGCGGCGATTCTCTCGGTCGTGGAAAGCTGCCGCAGTTGAAACTCGCAGTCCTCGACTATTTGGCCACGGTTCTCCCTGGGTTCGCTCTCCCGATCCAGCGCCTGCCAAACCTTACTCCCGCAGCGTGGGTCACCCAGCATTCATAAACTCAAGCGACGGGGTTTGTTATTGTGAAGGCGATCTTTCGACAACAACCTGGCAGCTTCCTGTTTGCCGACGATATGCTCGGAATCCGGTTGGCCGTTGTGGCTGCGATTACTGAAATGACACTTAACGCGGGAGATGGCAGTCAGCAGTAAATGGGCGGGTTACGACTGCTCGTATCGCCAGACGTTCGATATGGGAGCTCCTTCACACTCCGGCGCTGGCAGATCGCTGAGTCAGACAGACTAGACACCGCGTCCGAGGCGCGTGAAGGAGAAACTAAATGGGAGGCGGTATATCCCGCCTCCCATCACTGCACTGGCTCCCGAGTTCTACGCAGCCTTGCCGGACGCTTTGGCTTCGAGAACCTTCGCGCCGCCGACATTGACTTTGATCTGCGTGGGCTTGGCTTCGGCCTTCTTGGCCAAGCTAACCTTCAGCACGCCCTTATCACAGCGGGCACTCACTTGCCCCGGATCCACGGAACTGGGAAGCGTGAACGAGCGGGTAAAGCTTCCGTATTGCCGTTCGACGCGATGGAAGTTCTCCTCTTTCTCGTCCTTTTCGATCTTGCGTTCGCCACGGACAGTGAGGGTGTTGTTCTGAATGCTGACATCAATGTCTTTTTCGTCGATGCCCGGGACTTCAATCTTCAGAATAATGTTGTGCTCGTCTTCGTAGATGTCCACCGGTGGTGCGAGGGTGGTGGTTGTCAACGCCTCTTGCGGACCTTCGGGGCTGTGGGACGCCCGGAAAACACGGTTCATGCGGTTCATGCGGTCTTGCATAGCGGATAATTCGCGGAGAGATTCCCAACCTGTCAATAGTGTCATGACGCAGTTCCTCCTTAACAGTAATCTAAGAGGAGTAACTTCAGATGGGCTGACTTAGTTCAGGGAACCTGAAAGAGTAAGAAGGGGTACTTGCTCAATTGTGAGGCTACGCTTGTGAGATACGGTTGTCAATGTGCCGCTGCGTCCTGATTGCGTATTTAGTTACTTCTTCGAACGTTCGTCCTAGACAATGACCTTTTCCTCGGAAACAATCCCGCAATACCCTGCAAAGTCGTATTTATGGAACTTCGCCTCTAAGGTCAGACTAACGGCTGCGGACGGAAATTATCGGGACAGAATCAGACCACGGCCGGATTCGGTTCAATTGGGCTTAGACAAATTGTTCGTAGTCGTCGATACCGGCTGTCTCGGTGTGATTGGAGGTTAGCTGATCCAAGATTTACGAGGTATGAATTGATTGATCTTCTTTTCGGACCTAGTGCTTTGGTGCACATACTGCTCCACGGGACTGTTGGAGAGTCTGTACGTTTGGCAAGTTGATGGCACAGTGGCTGTTTAGGGCGTATGCTTAACACAGTAGTTCCGGATATTTTCTCCTCGCCTTCAGCTCTCCGTGCTTCGCTCCAGACGACTACCCTTCAAGTAAGCAACAGGACTACTGGAGCCTTCATGAGCCTTATTAAAAAAGCTGACGTAGAGAATCATTTTGCCGGACGGCGGAGGAAAAATCCGTTTCCTTTCGGGCCAACAAGTCGGCCAAATGCCATTGGCCATTCTGGAGATGGGTCCCGCGAAGCGAAAGTAAATGAAGCAAAGTCTCGTCAGGGTCATGACCGTGAGCATTCCTCGGTAAAACCATCGGTCGCCGCAACCGAATCTCACGTGGGTCCTCCCCGTTCAGCCTACACATCGGCAGCCAGAAAACTGCAATCGTGAGACAACATTCGATCTTCCTACGTACAGGCTGCTTATTGCCCGATGGCCTCGATCTCATACAAGAGAAGTTTGATGAGGCGTGGTCGTCGGCCGGAGATATTATTGCTTCCGCACTGGATCAAGAGATCAGGCACGCTGGGTGGCACTTCATGTGGCTGGTAGGTACGTATTCGCGTCACGGTTTCGGCCGGACCGCTAGGACAGCTATCAGTAAGGCGATAACTCTTGCCTTGAATGAAGTGAAAGCCAGGTTCAATGCTGCAGAGTTGGGCTGGGTCAGTGTCTCGAGGTATCCGGGCTTTCAGATTGCTAAGGTTACGATTCATGCGCGTCAGATCCAGCAGCAACCTTCCCTTGGCCTGGTTGACGAGATGAGCATCCGGCAGTTCCCGGCGCGACAAGCCTTCCAAGCTCCAGGCACACCGATCTGATTTGAGGGCGTGCACATCGGATGTGTCATGAACAGTTCAGATAACGAGTGTCGGGATCGCGATGCGCTGAAGGCGGGGAACTATGCCTCTCTCGGAGATACTGCATAACGAAGGACTAGTTGGGGCTTGTTTCGTAGAAGCTCATCAGCTGCCCTTGCCGACACGCATCGCATTCATCGGCAACCATCTGCCGAGGCAATGCGGCATTGCCACATTCACGACAGATCTATGTACAGCAGTAGCAGCCGAATACGGTAGCGGCTGTCTCTTCGCCATCCCCGTCAATGATCCCGATTCAAGCTATGAATATCCTGAGCGGGTGCGGCTTGAGCTTGCCCAGGAAGACTGGGCATCGTATGAACGAGCTGCCGAATTTCTTAACTTTAATGGCAACGACCTGGTCTGCATGCAGCATGAGTACGGCATTTTCGGGGGAATTGCCGGCAGCCACATACTGGCGCTGCTTCGCAAATTGAAAATGCCGCTGGTAACGACGCTGCATACCGTCCTGAGTGAACCGGATGAAAATCAGCGCGTCGTGCTCGAAGAGATTGCTCATCTTTCCGATCGCTTGATTGTAATGAGCGAACATGCGGCGTGTCTTCTGCGCGATGTATATGACGTGCCATGCGAAAAGATCGATGTCATTCCCCACGGTGTACCGGACCTTCCCTTCATGGATCCCAATTATTTTAAGGACCTGTTTGGCACTGAGGGGAAGTTCGTGCTGCTTACATTTGGCTTGCTGTCTCCTAACAAAGGAATTGAAAACGTGATTCGCGCACTGCCGGCGATTTTGGCGAAACATTCAAACCTGGTGTACATCGTTTCCGGCGCAACCCATCCTCACATCAAGCGGCGCGAGGGTGAGCGTTACAGAGAAGAACTAAAGGCTCTGGCAGAGGAATGTGGGGTTTCCTCGCATGTGATCTTCAACAACCGTTTTGTGAGCGCAGAGGAACTGGTGGCGCATGTAGGGGCCGCAGACATCTATATCACCCCCTATCGCCAGGAGGCTCAGGTTGTTTCCGGCACGTTAGCCATCGCGGTGGGCGCGGGAAAAGCGATCATCTCCACGCCATACTGGCATGCTAGAGAGCTGCTTGCCGATGAACGCGGCGTGCTCGTTCCGTTCGACGATCCTGATTCCATCACCGAGGCGGCGATCAGGTTATTGGACAACGATGCTGAGCGGCATGCAATGCGAAAACGAGCCTATCTCTACTCACGCGGCACGACCTGGCAAAGCACGGCGCAAGCTTACATGGCGAGTTTTCAGCGTGCACGTGTGGAACGGATGCTGCGGCCACGAGCCGCTTTGCCGGACATCTACGCGGTGAAAGTGACAGGCGGGATCCCGATGCTCAACACGGGGCACTTATCGATCATGACCGACGATACCGGCATCCTGCAGCATGCCATATTTACCGTACCCAATAGTCTTGAAGGGTATACAACCGATGACAATGCGCGCGCGCTGATCGTAGAAACACTGCTGAACGCTTCGGCTCTATCTGCCAGACATGCGCATGTGAGGCTGTCTCAACGGTACCTGTCCTTCCTGTTGTTTGCCTTTTATCACAAGACTGGCAGGTTCAGAAATTTTCTGAGTTATGACCGCCGATGGCAGGAAGACGTTGGCTCTGAAGACAGCCATGGTCGCGCCTTATGGGCACTGGGAACGGTGCTTGGCTGTTCGGAAGATCAGGGACTGAGAGGCGCGGCAGGCGGACTCTTCGAGGTCGCCTTTCCGGCAGCTCTGACGTTCACCAGCCCTCGTGCATGGGCGTTCTCGGTGTTGGGCATGCAGGCCTATCTGGACTGGTTTCCCGGGGACAGGGTGATCCAAGGTACCCGGAATGCGCTCGCGAATCAATTGCTCGATGTCTATGAGCGCAGTCATTCCGAAACATGGCAATGGTTTGAGAAGAGCCTCTCCTACTCAAACGCAAGGCTGTCACAGGCACTCTTACTCGCGGGATGGCAAAGCGGCAACGAGAGGATGGTCGCCGTTGGGTGCGAGTCCCTCAAGTGGCTTGTGGCCCAGCAACACCGAGGCGATGGGGATATCTTCGTTCCGATAGGCTCCAGAGGATTTTTTGCGGAAGGCGGCGAGAAGGCCCGCTTCGATCAGCAACCCGTCGAGGCATGCGCGACCATCTCTGCGTGTCTGCTGGCATATCGATTAACCAGCGAGCAGCAGTGGCTGGAGGAGGCATGGTGCGCCTTCCGCTGGTTTCTCGGCGAGAACGATCTGCAGGTTCCGCTTTACGACGCGACAACCGGCGGCTGCAGAGACGGGCTTCATCCAGATCGCGTGAATGAAAACCAGGGGGCGGAATCAACGCTTTCGTTCCTGATGGCGCTCCTCGAAATGCAAAGTGTGGCAACCGTAGAAGAACTGAATCAGGAAATGAGTGTCTCCATTTGAATACAATTCTCCTTCCAGCCGTAACTCCGGACTCCAACGCCAATGAGCAACACGATTTTAAAATGCGTGCGCAGGACTCCCTCTTCGCCCGCCATCCCGGCAATCCGATCCTCAGCCGGAAAGACTGGCCATATCCGGTCAACAGTGTCTTCAACGCCGGGGCCGTGGTCCTGGACGACGGGGATACCCTGCTGCTTTGCCGCGTCGAAGACCGCCGCGGGTTGTCGCACCTTTGCGCTGCTCGCTCCGCGAATGGAATCGATGGATGGCGCATCGATCCGCAACCGACGTTGATGGCAAATCCCCGCGAATACCCCGAAGAAATCTGGGGTATCGAAGATCCACGAATCACGTATGTCCCGGAGCTGAAGCAATATGCGGTTGCCTATACTTCGTACGCGCGCGGCGGCCCGGGAGTGTCGCTGGCACTGACCACGGACTTCAGGAGCTTTGAGCGATATGGCGTGATCATGCCGCCCGAGGACAAGGACGCTGCCCTGCTACCGCGGAGAATTGGCGGCCTCTGGGCTTTAATTCATCGGCCTGTGACGACGCTTGGCGCTCACATGTGGATCTCATACTCGCCCGATCTGCGGCATTGGGGGAGCCACAGAATCATGCTCGAGGCGCGACGCGGGGGATGGTGGGATGCGAACAAGATTGGGCTTTGTTCCCCTCCGATTGAAACCGCAAAGGGTTGGCTGACGATCTATCACGGCGTCCGCCACACAGCATCCGGCAGCATCTATCGCCTCGGTCTCGCTCTCTTCGACCTCGACAAGCCGGATCTCTGTCTGCAGCGGGGAGATTCCTGGATGTTCGGACCGGAAGCTCCGTACGAGCGCGGAGGAGACGTCAACGACGTGGTGTTTCCCTGTGGACAAACCATCGGCGTAGATGAAGATACCATTCACCTCTACTATGGAGCAGGCGACTCATGCATGGCCATGGCCGCGGGCAGCATCCGTCATCTTCTTTCCTGGCTGGATGCAAACTCCGGCGCGGAAGACGCAAACGGTTCTTAGTGAACTTGTCATCTGATCGTGAGGAACAACCTGTATGGACATCGCTAACCTGAATTGGCCTGGCTACCTTCCACGGCTACTTTGGATACGTCGAGTGTGCCCTCGTTGCAGTTCATTCGAATTCAAGGAGGCAGAGTCGCATCCCCTCGATGGCCCACTGGGTTTATTTGCATTTCGTCCGGTTCGTTGTGTCAATTGCTGGCGACGCTACTACTGGTTTGCAAGGACAAGCACAACTAGCGACTGAGATCGATGGCAAGCGATAAGCCCGATTGTATTTCCGGGGCCCTGAATTGATGAAAATCGCGGTCTCGTTCATTGACCGCACCGTTCAATGCATGCCTTTTTTCGTTTAACTGACGTTCAGTTTCTGGAACTCACTGAGAGCCTGGCTAGCTAGTCGCGTCACAATTCCATGAAGTATTGTGCTGGATTGCCCCTCGAATCTCCATCTCATCACAATGTGTGGGACAGCAGCTATATAGCGTGGAAACTGAGTGACTTGCGTGATCTTGGAAAATTGGATATCGGCGGGTTTGCCCTGCGTAGGCAGAGGCTACAACGCTTACAACGTCCGTCTGAAACGCTGCGAGCAGTTGTGTGTCGAACAGGGCGATGCCATCGTTCTAGTGCCAAGCAAAGAGCTGAAGTCGTAAGGACGTGGGCCAACCCGAGTTATAGACGAGCGCTGGCATCGAAGCGCCCTCAGACATCTCCGGGATCATCATGCATATCTATTAGGTAAGCGTCCGGTCTCGCCGTCTAGACTGTCGGCTTTATCGAGCCGAGGATGGCATCCCGCGGCGCGATCACCAGTTCCCCTTGAATGGATGGCGGAGAGAGGGGGATTCGAACCCCCGGTAGAGCTTTTGACCCTACAACGGTTTAGCAAACCGCCGCCTTCAGCCACTCGGCCATCTCTCCAGCTGTCTGCAGCCAGTATATAGTACCGTCGGGCCGATTCCGATTTGGACTCGTTAGCTTTTCTCGCAGCTGCCCTTTGCGGTTAATCTATCGTACGCGCACACTAGATGCTGCCAAACCGTAACGAAAGGCGACTCATGAGCATTATTCGATGGTCAACTATGACTTCTGCGCGGCGACTGAAGTGACGGTGATGGTGTCGCCATCCACAGTGCCTTTAATGGTGACATTCTGTCCGGCCAGCCCCTTCACCGCGGCATCCTCACCCTTTAGCTTGTAAAGCTTGCCATCGCTGACCAGAATCGGGGCCGCACCGCGCGCAATGCAGCCCTTTACGCACTTCGTTGCCGACTCACTCGGAGATGCATGCGCCGCGCCGCACTGCGCCTCGCTGATGAAGCCGTTAATGGTTTGTGCCGACTGCGCTGGAAGCAACGAAGAAGAAACCGTCAGGAGTGATGCTACTGCCAGGTTCCTGATAGACATGCGAAGTTCCCCCTAATCCTTATGCGAGATGACGATATCACCGGGGAACCAGCAGGTCCATGACTTCGCCCGAAGAAAATTTGCCGCGATGAAAATTGGGAACACATGGCCAAGCCACCCCGAATACTAGCCGTCGTAACTCCCGGCTCCCTTATGTCTCAAGCAGAAAGTCCGGGGCCACGGGGTTCTCATACAGCGAGTAGTCGCGCGTTACAACCGTTAGGCCGCTCGGAGTTACAAAGTACTTTCGCTTGTCCTCGCTCTGGTCGTAGCCGATCACCGTGCCTTCTGGAAGCTGCACGTCGCGGTCGATGATGGCGCGCCGGATTCGGCAATGCCGCCCGATGTTCACGTGCGAAAACACAATGCTCGAGTCGAGCTCGGAGTAGGAGTTGACACGAACATCCTGCGACAGAACGCTGTTGCGCACGACGGCGCCGGAAACGATGCATCCCGCCGAGACGATCGAGTTTATCGCCATGCCCGTACGGCCCGGCTCGCCGAAAACGAACTTTGCCGGTGGATACTGCCGCACACGCGTCCGGATGGGCCAGTGATTGTCGTAAAGATTGAAGACCGGCGACACAGACGCTACGTCCATGTTGGCGTCGTAATACGCATCCAGCGTGCCGACATCGCGCCAATAGAGGGCCTTTTGCTGCTTGTTCTCATCAACGAAGTTGTAGGCGCGCATCTTGTACTTACCCAGAATGTTGGGCAAAATATTGTGCCCAAAGTCGTGCTTCGAGGCGGGATCCTCTGCATCCTGCATCAGGGCTGGCAGCAGCACATCGGTATTGAACAGATAAATGCCCATCGAGACATCGACCATCTCCGGATTAAATGGCGACCGGATGTCGGTTGTCTTGGGCTTTTCCTTAAACCCAATTATGTCCCCGTTCCTGGCAACTTCCACCACACCGAAACTCGGGACCTCCGAGGGATCGATGGGCAAGGTGGCCAGCGTCACGTCCGCGCCCGATTCGCGATGCTGATCGAGCATTTTGCCGTAGTGCATCTTGTAAATGTGATCGCCGGAAAGAATGAGCACGTTCTTCGGCTGTTCCGAGCCAATCGAGTAGATGTTCTGGTAGACCGCATCCGCCGTGCCCATGTACCAGTTGGCGCTCACGCGTTGCATGGGGGGAAGAATCTCGATGAACTCGCCCAACTCTTGCGCGACAACGCTCGTCCACCCTTCGCGGACATGGCGATTCAGAGAGAGCGCCTTGTACTGAGTCAGAATGTACACATGACGCAGATCGGAGTTGATGCAGTTGGAAAGGGTTATATCAATGATGCGGTAATTGCCGCCGAACGGAACCGCCGGTTTAGCCCGATCTCGCGTCAGCGGAAACAACCGCTCGCCCGCTCCACCTGCCAGCAATACGCCGAGTGTATCTCTCATCGGTCTGGTTGCACCCTCGTCTCTCTTCGGCCTCCGAACTCAAAGCAGCAGAGAATTTGCGCAGCGCTCTCGCGGAGACGAGCGGATACTAACACAACCAACCCGGTTCGAGCATGAAGTTCCCGCTATTCGTGACCTTCGTGCTCTTCAATCGCGATACGTAGCGATTTCAGGAAATTTAGATCCTGCGCCGTGAAAGTCTCATTCCCCGTTTGATCTTCAGCGCTCGACGATTCAAGCGCGGCCACCGGCTGCTGCTCCAGCTCGTTCAGACCAATGGTGGCTTCGAGCATCAGCAGCACATCGAACCCCTGCTTGCGAATATTCTTCACAACCCCAGCGATGTGCTCCGACTCGGAAACGCTTTCATGGATGGCTTCGCCGAGTTGCTGCACCAGGTTCCGTAATTTTTGGTTCAAGGATTCACTCCATTTCCACCCCAAGGTACGCCGGGGTTCCTAGCAGGTTTTTCTTACCTTACTTCCGATATTCGACGGAGGCAATCCGAATCGGAATGCGGCTGCTACACTTTTATTCATGGAGCCAGACCGTTTTGGCCGAAAACTGGGGGTCGGCGTCCGTGTCGGTGCTGGCATTCTCCGCGACCGCGCCTCGCAAACTGCTCATTCCATGCACCAGGAAGCTCCCGTCTACATAGAGCGGGGGGCTCAGCAAGGCCGCTCCGCCGTCCGTGGCGCAAGAAAATTCGGGCAATCGATCTGGGGCCCCTTTGCCCATGCCAGCGGAGTTCTCTGGCTCGAAATCACCGGCCTCTTCTTCGCTATCTTCGGCCTCTTCTTCGCCCAGAACGCTTGGAGACTGCGCCAGGCCTGGTACTCCGGACCTGACCATCCCCGCTTCCTGCTCTACACAGCCGTGACGCTTGTCTTCTTCTACTTCACCTTCAGTTCTTTCTATCAGGCGCGCACAAAAGAGAAGCGCAAGAAGGCGCAGTAAGCCACGCCTGCATCCGTACAAAGCCGCGATGTCTGCAGACCAACCCAAACCCGTTTACACCGTCGTCGACCTCGACGTTGTAGGCCTTGACCTCGACCGCGATCTCGGCTTCCCCGGCGAATACCCCTTCACCCGCGGCATCCAGCCCACCATGTATCGCGGCCGTCTCTGGACCATGCGCCAGTACGCCGGTATGGGCGACGCCGAAGAGAGCAATCGCCGTTACAAATTCCTTATCGCCAACGGGACGGCAGGATTATCGGTAGCCTTCGATCTCCCGACTCAGATCGGCTATGACTCCGACGACCCCATGGCGGTCGGCGAAGTCGGCAAGGTAGGCGTCGCCATCGACTCCATCGAAGATATGGAGCGGCTATTTGACGGCATCTCGCTGGACAAAATCTCCACGTCGATGACTATCAACGCGACCGCGAGCATTCTTCTGACTCTCTACGTCGCCGTCGCACGCCGCACCGGAGCTGACGTCAAAGAGCTCTCGGGCACCGTGCAGAACGACATCCTCAAGGAGTATATCGCGCGGGGAACCTACATCTATCCCATCCCGCACGCTATGCGCATCGTCACCGACATGTTCGCCTGGGCCAACGAAGAAGTCCCGGAATGGAACCCCATCTCCATCTCCGGATACCACATGCGCGAGGCTGGTTCGACCGCCGCTCAGGAAGTTGCCTTCACGCTTGGCAATGGCATTGCCTACGTACAGGCTGCTGTTGACGCCGGCCTTGACATCGATCGCTTCGCGCCCAGATTGTCTTTCTTCTTTAACGCGCACAATAATTTTTTCGAGGAAGTCGCCAAGTTCCGCTGCGCACGTCGCCTCTGGGCCGGCATCATGCGCGATCGCTTCGCAGCAAAGAATCCCCGGTCATGGATGCTGCGCTTCCACACCCAGACCGCCGGCTCTACTCTCACCGCGCAGCAGCCGGAAAACAACATCGTCCGCACCGCCATCCAGGCCCTGTCAGCCGTGCTGGGAGGCACGCAGTCTCTGCACACAAACGGCTACGACGAGGCACTCGCCCTGCCCACTGAAGAAGCGGCGCGCATCGCCCTGCGCACGCAACAGATCATCGCCAGCGAATCGGGAGTCGCGCAGACCATCGATCCCTTCGCCGGCTCCTATTATGTCGAGTCACTGACCACCGAGATTGAACAGCAGGCCCGCACCTACCTCAACCGCATCTCCGCCCTTGGTGGCATGCTCAGCGCCATTGAACGAGGCTGGGTCCAACAGGAGATCCAGAACGCCGCCTACGACTACCAGCGCGCCGTCGATACAGGAGAAGCCGTCGTCGTGGGAGTGAATCGCTTCACGCGCGAGGAAGAACCGGACACCCCGATCCAGCGCATCGACGAATCCCTTGAACGCAGACAGGTCGAGCGCCTCCGCGCCCTGCGTGCCCGCCGTGACGCGCAACGCTGGCAGTCGTCACTCAATCTCGTCCGCGATCACGCCCGTAGCGGAGCCAGCCTCATGCCCGCGATCCTCGAAGCCGTCGAGAGCTACGCCACCGTAGGCGAAATCGCAGCCTCCATGCGTGATGTCTTTGGAGAGTATCAGGAATCCGTAGTGATCTAGCTCTATTCGCTCCGCAACGCCGCCGTCGGATCCACGCGCGTTGCCCTTCGCGCTGGACCAAAGGTCGCGAGAATTGCGACCAGCAGCATCGCCGCCAGCACGATCGGGTAAAGCCCAGGCGCATTAACCGAGAGGCCCGTGAAGATCGAGCCAAAGAGTTTTGGCAGCGGCAGAGCCATTACCAGCCCAATCGCCGATCCGATCGCAGCTATCTTCAAACCTTCCTCCAGGATCATCCATGATATGTCCGATCGTTTGGCTCCCAGGGCCAGCCGGATGCCGATTTCGTGGGTTCGCTGGCCTACCGAATAGGCGACGAGCCCATAAATCCCGATGGCTGCAAGAACGAGGGCCAGAAACGAGAAGATACCCAGCATCCGCGTGAAGAGCGGATTTCCGTTCTTCTGGGTGTCGATAATGCCCTCCATGCTCATCACACGAAGTAGTGGAAGCTCAACATCCAGGCGGGCAACGGCTTGTCGAAGCGCGGGTGTCAGGCTGTCCGGCTCGACATTCGAGCGAAGCATGATCGAAAAAGAAGCAACGGGCTGCTGAAGAAAGGCCTGATAAACCTCGGGATCGACACGGGGCTCTTCGGAGTAGCTCTTAACGTCGCTGACCACTCCCACAATCTCGCTCCATGCCGGCGCAGAGTCCCTGGTATCAACTCGAATTTGTTTTCCCAGCGGATCGCGATCCTGGAAGTAGCGACGAGCAAACTCCTTATTGACGAGCACCACGCGCGGTGCATGGTCATCATCCCCCTCAGTGAATGCGCGCCCGCGCAGCAATGGAACACCCGCCGCCTGTAAATAATCTGTAGTCACCACCACGTTGGAAGCGAAGCGCTGTTGGCTCGCCGGCAATTCCGGCTCACCCTGGATGCGGATGGGAACGATCCCGAAACCGGACGAGGGAAGACTCGATGCGACGGCTGCATCCTCAATGCCGGGTATCTGTTGCAGACGAGAAACGAGGCTGCGAACGAAAGCGATTTGCTGTGAGGAATCGCCGTATCGTGCCTGATCCAGTGTTACGCCGGCCGTCAGAATGTGGTCTGGCCTGAAACCCAGTTTCTGACGCTCCAGCAGATAAATTCCACGGACCAGCAGACTGCAGCCAATGAGAAGAAAGAGTGCGATCGCAAACTCGCCGCCGACAAGTACGGCACGCAGGCGGCTGTGAGATCGGCCCGCTGTCGCCGCCCGGCCTTCGCTTCTTAAATCTGCAGTGATCTCGATTCGCGAGCTTCTCAGCGCAGGCGCCAGGCTCGACAGAAGGGCGCAAACCAGCGAGACACACACCGCAAAGGTCAGAACGTTGGCGTCCAGCCTCAATGGCACGGCGCTGATCGCATCGTTAAAGGTCAAACCCGCCCGCAGCAGGCGGATACCCGCGTATGTCAACAGTAGACCGGCTCCGCAACCCAAAAATGCAATAACAAGTCCTTCGGTCAGAAGCTGCCGCACGATGCGTACACGGCTTGCTCCGAGCGACGCGCGCACCGCCATCTCCTTCTGTCTTCCCGCCGCGCGCGTCAGCAGCAGGCCAGCAACATTGGCGCAGGCAATCAGCAGGATAAAGCTCACCGTCGTCATGATCACAGCCAGCGCAGTACGGATGCCAAAGCTATAAACCAGAAAATCGGGCAGTGTCTTCGCCGTCGCGCCCCACCGCTTTTCGGTTTCCGGAAAGTCCTTCTCAGCCTGCCGTGCGAGCGTTGCCATCTCTGCGCGAGCCTGTTCGAGAGTCACACCCGGCACGAGCCTCGCAAACAGATACAGGGAACGATCTTTGCGCGCTCCCGCTGTTTGATCGGCGGCGGTCAGCGTCAGCGGCGTCCACAATTGTGGCGTGAAACCCAGCAAGCCGAACTCTGCCGGCATCACTCCCACCACAACGTAGTCTTCGCGGTTCAGACGCACGGTCCGTCCAACCAGGGAAGGATCCGAACCGAACCGGCGCTCCCACAGACCGTGGCTAAGTATTGCCACGTGATCGCGCCCCGGCTGATCCTCTCCTGCCGCGAAAGTGCGCCCCAGCTGTGAAGACGTGCCAAAAACATTGAAGTAGTTCGGCGATACAGCCGCGTATTGAATCGCCTCCGGTTGCCCGCGCCCCGCCAGGCTGGCCGTGCGAAACTCATCGGCGGCCGCCATCTCTGCGAACACCTTGTTATCACCGCGCCACGCCAGGTAATTTGGCGCGGAGACCGCGTTGGCGTCGGGTAGAAATCCCCGGTTAGGATTCACCCCCGAGATGACCACCATGCTCCCGGGATCGCGTCCTGGCAGTCGTGGCATCAAAAAGGCGCTAACCATACTAAACATCGTCGCGTGGACGGCGATTCCCAGCGAAAGCGTCACCACTGCCGTCTACGTGAAGATCGGAGACTTGATCAGTTGCCGCAGAGCAAACCTCAGATCTGCCAAGATACTTTCGATGGTTGGCCACTGCCAC
>Ga0206842_1019_pt1 | contig 53466 bp, 41 predicted proteins | sample Alteio_BWOrgCont_23_FD_152861 | JGI IMG/M metagenome (GOLD analysis project Ga0206842, IMG submission 152861) | Enriched cells from forest soil in Barre Woods Harvard Forest LTER site, Petersham, Massachusetts, United States -... | ecosystem: Environmental > Terrestrial > Soil > Temperate forest >...
GGTTTATCGCCGTGGGATGTTGCCGCTGGAGCATTATTAGTGCGCGAAGCTGGCGGTTTTGTCGGTGATTTTGAGGGTGGTGATAATTATTTATTTGGCGGCCAAGTAGTTGCTGGCACGCCGAAGGTTTATCCAGTGTTGTTAGAGTTGTTAAAGTAATAGAGCAGCTTGATCCTCACATTAAGGTTTACAAATAGTGTAAGCAATATAAATGAGTGATTAGAATATAATGAACGTTAGAGGCTAGATAGGAAAAGAAAAAAAATCTATTTTTCTGCAAACTTAATGCTCTCACCACAACCACAAGTTGCCACCACATTAGGATTATCAAAACTCAAAATCGAGTTTAAACCCTTTTGTGCTAAATACAAACGCATGCCTTGCAAAGCTGATAATTTATCTGCGGCGATGACAATTTTCACGTCATCAAAGTCAAATACCTGATCCTCAGGATCGTGCTGCTTAGCATAATCGACGGTATAGGCAAAACCGGAGCAGCCAGCGTCGCGCAAGCCGATACGGATGCCTAAAGCGGCTTCTGGGCAAGCAGAGAGGCTGCGTAGATGGTTGAGGGCTTCGTCAGTTATTGTTATAGGGTTTTGCATAATAGATAGAGTGTAGCAAATTTCGCTCTGACCTTCTACAATGTAAAAGGATAGAAATCTCTCGAAAGGATTGGCGATGGATCCCAAACTGACTATAAAGGAAGCTGCTGAATTATTAGGCGTTTCAGCTAGAAAGCTGCATAAGCGTCTGCTAGACTCAGAGCTAAACTACAATAAGCTGAATGGCACGGTATATTTTGCTTATCCAACCGCGCGTCAGCTATTTCAATTGCACCCTACGCCCAAGGTGATTTCTTTTCAGATTATCAAGGGTGGTACCGGTAAAACCTCATTAGCTTGTTCGGTGGCAGTCAGAGCAAATTTACTGGGCTTAAGAGTTTTATGTATCGATTTGGATCAACAAGGAAATTTAACTAGCTCATTTGGGGTGGATGCAGAGTCATTACCGGTAATGGTGGATATTCTTGCTGATGGCTATTCTTACGAAGATGCGATCACCAGAGTGTTTCCAGGTTTGGATTTACTTGCTAGCCGGATCGAAAACTCTCTCTTGGATGAAGTATTGAAAGTTAAACGTGCAAATTTGGCGCAAATTTATCGTGCGCCTTTAAATGTCTTAAAAGAAAAATATGATTTAATCGTAATCGATTGTCCGCCAAATATCGGCCAGTCTGTGGCAGCTGTTACCTTAGCAGTGGATCAAGTTATTATTCCTGTGATCCCTGATAGCTACGCATTGTCTGGTTTAGAGGCAACATGTAATGCAATTAAAGAACTGCAAACAAGTTATCAGCAAAAAATCTCTTTTGGCATAGTATTTAATAAATTTGAAACACGTTCTGCATTAGCTTTAGAAGCACAACAAATATTTAAAGCACATGCTGAATATCGCACGCATTTATTTAAAACTTTTGTGCATACTGATTTAGATTTTCCTACCGCAGTAGCGCGAAATGCGTCAATTTTTGATAGCGTGAAAGGATGTCGCGCTAAACGTGATATAGATCAGCTGACTCGAGAAATTTTAGGGATCAGTAATACCGCGACAGAAGAGCAAAAGGAATTTGCTAGTGCTGAAGAGAGTTGCATATAAATTAGCGTTTGCATTGCTTTTGCTTGGCAATTGCAATCTTGCGTTAGCTGTCAACTATACCTTTCCAGGTACGGCTGCGATCCCCCAAATATTAGCCGATGCTACCAATGATAATTTAACTGTTACTGGTAACATGACCAATAATGCCCCCTCATCTATTAACTATACTGTTGAAACGCAAGGCACACTAAGTGGTGCTACGCATTCGATTACTGTCAATGCTGGAGGTACGATTGGCAACAACTTTGGTGATGCAATCGATGCGAATATGGCTAGTTCTAGTACCGTTACTATAACGAATAATGGTACATTAAGCGCAACCAACTCTTCTAACTATGCAGTTAATGCTGTCCCCAAAGGTTCCAATGCTACTATTACCGTACATAATACTGGAATAGCAGCTGGTCAAGGTCAAATAACTGGTAATTTACTATTTGCTCCTACTACAGTGAATCAAGGTAATACTTATAATCTCTATATTGATGGCAGTTTTGCCTCTGTGTCTGGAACTATAGCTTGTTCTGATGTCGCTGGTGCCTCGTTATATTTGGGTCAAGCCTCTGCTGTTAATTTTACCTCTAATGCGAATATTACTGGTTTTAGAACTGTACAGTTATTTAATGGTTCTTTAACAACTAACGCCGGGTTATTTGATATAGACGTTTCTTTTATTACAAATAGTGGTACCACTACCACTTTTAATGGCGCGTTGAGTGGCATTGGATATGCTATAAATAATGGTACCATGACGTTTAATTCCAATGGGGTGATTGATGGTTTAAGTAGTCTTACCAGTAATAATTCTTTAAGTATAATTGGTACTACCCTTAACAGTTCTGCCATTATTAATAATGGCACTATGACCTTATCAGCAACTTTAAATGGATCAGGATCAATTACTAATAATGGCCAAGGCACACTTATCTTTGCTGCTGGCGCCAATAGCGATAACCAAATTTATAATAATGGTACTTGGAATGTTACAGGCTCTTCAACTAGCGCCAATAACATTTACAATTACGGTACCATGAACATTTCTTCCGGATTTAATAATACCGCTCCTTTTTTAAACGATGGCACAATTAACATTAACAATGTGACTTTTTATACAAATGGTTTGTTAACCACCAATGGAGCGCTAAATGTTAGCGGCAGTAGCGCATCTATTAATGGTGCAATCACTGGTGGACCAGGATCAATCATGCATATCGGCTACACTTCTGCAGTAACTTCATTTGTCACTAGCGGGAACATTCAAGGTGTGCAAACAATTAGCTTGGTAAATGGTTCTAATTTTACTTCCGAATATCCTATCACTGGAGTAAATGGCGGCTTTGTCGTTGGTCCAGGATCATATGCAATCTTAAATGCAGCTATGAGTGGTGGTGGTACAGTAACGATTGCTAATGGTTCTACTTTGCAATTAAACAGCGGTGCAAGTTTAACTGATTTTAATGCGCTTAGTAATCTTGGTACTTTAATAGTGAATGATAGTGCTGTAGTTGCTACTAACATTAGTGGCGGTGCTGCTTCATCGTTATTAATCGGCTTAAATGTAAGTGCTAACTTTACCTCAAATAATTTTATTAGTGATGTCCCAACAATTACTTTATACAATGGTTCTATGTTTACTGCTAACGAACCAGTTTTCGACGTGAGCAACGCTTTTACCATCAACGCAGGCTCGCGTGCTAATTTCTTCGCGCCTTTATCCGGGAGTGGCGCTTTGATTAACAATAAAGGTAGCTTGGTTAGCGCTGCGCAAATAAGTATGGGGTCTTATACCGGTGAATACGCGCCAGTGATGTTAATTATTGATAGTGCTACCAGTTTCGGATCGATAATTTCTACTGGTCCGGTGGATATGACTGGTAGCACTTTAACTGTTAATGCCTCTAATTTTAACGGCACTGCAGATACTCTTTACACTTGGACTATAGTGCAAGGATCGTCTTTAATTGCTCCTGCCACTAATAGCATCTTAATTCCAGCGAATACATTTCTAGATCGTTGGAATCAAACTACTAACACCAACTCGATAACCTTAACCAATATATCGCATGAATACATTGGGAATAATAAAGTATTTATCGGTATTTTTGAGCCAATGTATCTCAATCCTCAAAATGCTGCGCAAAATATATTAATGACAGCGATTACTAATTCACAAACACAATTTAATGCAGAAATTCAAAAATTCTTGCCTAACGTTGACTCTATATTGCTTAATCTTGCAATCTTAAATGATATGTTTAATAAAACTGAAATGCGTATCGCGGCATTAAGAGATGGTTTACAACGTACTAGTGATGCTGGGTATATGGCAGGTGATTTAGATCCAAATCATTCGATGTGGATTGCAGGGTTTGGTAGCATTACTAATCTTGATCAAAATGGCGATAACGCTGGATTTCATGCTGGTTCTTTAGGTACATTATTGGGCTTTGATTTTAAAGATATAAACGACAATGCTTATGGTATTGCTTATGGACTATCTTCTTCCCACATTGATGAATTGCAAAATGCCAATTATGTAACTGTTACGCATCGTCATCATGGCCTCTTATACGGTACTATCAATTGTATATGTGATAGTTATTTGGATTGGTTGTTAACCGGAAGTATGAATTCTAATAGAGTTAATCGTCCATTTAGCATTGGTGGTTTTGATTTGAGTACTAATGCTTCATATCGAGGTTACCAATATGCAGGCAAAGTAATTGTTGGCCAACGCTATGAGTTCAATTCAAATTATTTAATAACTCCTATAGGTACTGCGCAATATAGTTTTGAAACGCAGAATGCGTACAACGAAGGCGGCAGTGCTGCGGCTTTACATGTTGCCGAGCAAAACAATAATATTCTAACTTTAGGCGCTGGCGCCAAGTTAGCATTTCCTATTTGTGATTGGCATAAAACCGGTTTGTTTAATTTTAGTGCAGTTTTTTCCTATGATTTTTTAAATTCTAATAATAATACGGTCGCAAACTTCATTGCCGGCTCTAATGATTTTGTCATTACCAACCCGCCCAATAGATTTGCAACGCGCTTAAGTGCTGGTATGTCATTTAAGATGTTTGAGCATATAGACCTACAATTAAATTATGATTTTGAGTTGCGTAGCAACTTTACTGACCATAGCGGCATGGTAAAGATCAAATACATTTTCTAAGTCATTTCCCAAGACAAGATCAATAACTCATTGAGATACAAGCGGTAACTCAAACTAAGTATGCAAACTTTCCTTGACAATCATAAGCTAAACAACCTATATTGTGGATAAGTGGGTAAAAGTGGATCAAAGTGGGGGATTTTTGTCCCCTAAAGAAAATGGATAGGTCATGTATCGAGGCATCAATGCTATAAGTTTAGATGAAAAAGGACGCTTAGCCCTGCCTACTAGGTATCGTGATGCCTTGTTTTCTGATGCTGATAATCAGGTAGTGGTAACAATAGATACTGAAGAAAAATGTTTACTGATGTACCCAATGCCAGAATGGGAAGAGTTAGAAGAAAAAATCCAAGCATTGCCAAGTTTTAACCCGGTAGCGCGCAGAGTGCAAAGACTTTTGATCGGGCATGCGACTGAGATAAATTTGGATGGTAGCGGCAGAATTTTACTGCCACAATTGTTGCGCGATTATGCTGCTTTAGAAAAGCAGGTGATTTTGTTAGGACAAGGTAAAAAATTTGAAATATGGAGTGCAGCTTTATGGGAGGCGCGTCGATCTGCTTGGTTAACACAAAATAATTCAGCAATCGAGACTTTACCGGTAGAACTGCAAACGTTATCGTTGTAGGTAACATATGTTAAGAAAAAGAACAGAAATGAATACACAAGCACAACATCAGTCAGTGATGTTAACCGAGGCACTCGATGCTTTGAATATAAAACCGGAAGGTATCTACGTAGACGCAACCTATGGTCGTGGCGGTCATGCGCGAGCAATTCTAGAACGTCTAAATTCTCAAGGTAAATTATTGGTGCTGGATAAAGATCCGCAAGCCTTGGCAGATGCAGCTGGGTTAGCTGCAATTGATCCACGGGTGTTAGTGTGTGCAGGGTCATTTGCACAATTAAACGAATTTTGTCAGCAGCAAGAGATGGTTAACAAGGTTAATGGCATATTATTTGATTTAGGTGTTTCTTCTCCGCAATTAGATCAAGCGGATCGCGGCTTTAGTTTTATGCGTGAAGGTCCCTTGGATATGCGCATGGATCCGACCACTGGTGTTTCAGTAGCAGACTGGCTTGTAACAGCTAAGGTTGAGGAAATTGCTAAGATATTAAAAACTCTGGGTGAAGAGCGTTTTAGCAACCGCATTGCCAATGCTATCGTGGCGCAGCGGCAACAGCAACCTATAACTACTACCAAACAATTAGCAAACTTGATTGCCAGTACTATTCCCATTACCGAAAAACACAAACATCCTGCAACACGCAGCTTTCAAGCCTTAAGAATTTTTATTAATCGCGAGTTAGAAGATCTGCAAGCTGTTTTACCCCAGACCTTAAAAATTTTGGCTCCGATGGGACGTTTGGTAATTATCAGTTTTCATTCCTTGGAAGATCGCATCGTTAAACAATTTTTTGCGCAACAAGCTCGCGGTGATGACTTTCCGCAACGTATGCCTATAACTCACGCTCAGTTGCAACCCAAATTACGCATAGTTGCTAAAGCCTTAAAGCCTTCTGTTGCAGAAACCACAGACAATGTGCGTGCGCGCAGCGCTGTGCTAAGAGTGGCAGAAAAAATTGGGAGTCCGGCTAATGAATAAATTAAATTTTGCTGGCCCTTTCACTGAATTTGTTTTCACTAAAAGAGTGGTATTTTTATTAATATTGGGTGCTATAGTGGTCGCTCAAGCTATAGGAGTTATCTATACTAAACAAAGTAAACGTTTATTACATGCTAAGCTGCAATCTTTATATGCTACGCGTGATCGTTTACAAGTTGAATGGAGCAAATTACTGTTGGAAAAAGGAAGCTGGCAAGCGGAGATGAGGGTAGAGCGAGTTGCACGTGAACAGTTGGGAATGGTAATGCCAGATAAAACACAAATGATAAAACCATGATAAAAGAAAAAAATTTAGTGTTTAATGTCCGTTATATTTTGCTGCTAGTAGGCTTCGGGGTTATTTTAGTTGCGGTTATTGCACGTCTAGGTTATTTGCATATTTTTAAGCAAGAATTTTTACGTTCCCAAGGTGAGGCGCGTACCGTGCGTGAGGTAAAACTTGCGGCTTATCGCGGCATGATCAAAGATCGCAACGGCGAATCCCTAGCTATCAGCACGCCAGTAGATTCGGTATCAATCAATCCCCAAAAGCTCGATTTAGAAGATCCAAAATTAGCTGAAGTTGCTAGACTTTTGGATGTGTCCTTTAATTCTTTGCAAGAAAAAGTGTTGCAATATGTGCAAGCGAAAAAGGAATTTGCATACTTAAAGCGGCATATTGATCCCAACCTAAGTGCACAACTTAAAAGTTTAAAAGTAGAAGGGCTAAACTTAATCCCAGAATATCGTCGCTATTACCCCAAAGGTGAGATCACTGCGCATATTTTGGGTTTTACTGACATTGATGATCATGGGCAAGAGGGATTTGAACTAGCTTATGATGAATGGTTGCGTGGTAAGGCAGGCAAGAAAAGAATTGAACAAGATAGACTAGGGCGAGAAGTTGAATACCTGGCTAACATAGCTGATGTACAACCTGGCAATGATTTAACCTTAAGCGTAGATGAACGGTTGCAATACTTAGCATATAAGGCAGTCAGCATTGCTGTTGAAAAGCATAAAGCTGTATCAGGTAGTGCGGTGATTTTGGATGTGAAGACAGGTGAAGTGTTAGCGATGGTGAATAACCCAAGCTTTAATCCGAATAAACGTGAACGTGATGTGCAAGCAAATAATTATCGCAATTGCGCAGTTACCGATGCTTTTGAGCCAGGTTCGGTTTTAAAAACCTTTAGTTTAGCTAGCGTTTTAGAGAATACTAAAATTACCCCAGCTACCTTAATTGACACAAAACCAGGGTATATGATGTTGCAAGGCAAGGTAATTCGTGATGTGCACTATAATGGGGTCTTAGATGTAGCCTCTATTCTTAAAGAATCGAGTAATATTGCCATCACCAAGTTGGTATTAAACCTAGAGCCACGTGAGTTATGGGATACTTATGATCGTCTTGGTTTTGGTTGGAGCACAGGTAGTGGATTTCCCGGGGAAAACGCAGGATTTTTATCATTACCCAAACCTGAACAGGAATTTGTCTTAGCTACTATGTCATTTGGCTATGGGGTCTCAGTTACCCCATTACAGTTGGCTCAAGCTTATGCTATTATTGGCGCCGGTGGCATTAAACGTCCAGTGACCTTTTTGAAACAAAATGAGGTTGCAGCTGGTACTAGGGTTCTTAATGCCAATGTTGCTCGTGAAGTGTTGTCGATGTTAACTATTGCTGTGGAGCATGATAAATCCAATGCAAGGGTTGCTGGCTATCGTGTAGCTGGTAAAACTGGTACTGCAAAAAAAGTTGGCAAAGACGGATATGAGCAAGATAAATATAGAGCGGTGTTTGGCGGTTTGGCTCCAGCGATCAATCCGCGTGTTGCAATTGTGGTGGTTATTAATCAACCAAGTACTGGCGAGTATTATGGAAATCAGGTTGCAGCGCCAGTTTTTTCGAAGATTGCTAGTGGAACTTTAAGGTTGTTAAAAATTGCTCCAGATTTGCTTGATACCCATGGCGTACATGTTGCACATAATGGATAGATAGTAGTGAATTTAACAGAAGTTTTAAGATTTTTAGGCGTTGAATATCCAACTAATGCATGTTCTTTGCAAAATATACAATTAGATAGTCGACAGGCGCAGACTGGGGATTTATTTTGCGCAATGCCAGGCGAGAAAATTGATGGACGCCATTTTGTGCAAGAAGCAATAAAAAATGGCGCAGCAGCAATTTTAGTTGAAAGCCCTTATCCTGAAGCCAAGACAAATCTTAAAGTTCCAATTATAGAAATACCTGAACTCAGCAAGCGCATAACGCAATTATCAGCATTTTTTTATAATTATCCATCGCGGGGTTTACGTCTAATTGGCGTGACAGGCACTAACGGCAAAACTTCATGCAGTCATTACACAGCACAAATATTAAATGCTGGTCACAAATCATGTGGAGTTATGGGAACTTTGGGTAATGGTATGTTGCCAAATTTAACTCAATCGCAACTTACTACCAGTGATTGTTGCAATTTCCAACGACAATTAAATGAATTTCTAAGTAATAATGTGGATTATGTAGCGATGGAAGTTTCTTCGCATGCTTTAGTGCAAGGGCGGATTGATGGCGCGATATTTGATACAGCAATATTTACCAATTTATCACAAGATCATCTTGACTACCACGGTACAATGGAAGAATATTTTAAATCTAAAGCTACATTGTTTACCAATTTTCGACCAGCAACCATCATAATAAATCTAGATGATCCTTATGCTGATCGATTACTGAAATTAATTACTTATAAAACTCGTGTGCTTACCTATTCATTAATAAATCCTGTAGCTGATGTATATTATCAAAGAAATAAAATTTTTACACCTTGGGGTGTGGGTATTGTATTTAGTCCATTAATTGGACGTTTCAATATGAGCAATTTGTTGGCTTGTATTGCTTGTTGCGGCAATCATAATATGCCGTTGGAGCTTATGTTAGAAGCGGTGAGAAATATAACTCCTGTTGCTGGACGTATGCAACAAGTAAAACCTTTGTCAGCCGAGGACCCGCTCGTAGTCATCGATTATGCGCATACTCCTGATGCTTTAACTAAAGCTTTACAAGCACTACGAGAAATTAAAGATCGTACTATTAATTGCATCTTTGGTTGTGGTGGTGATCGTGATCGGGAGAAACGTCCATTAATGCTGCAAGCAGCATTACAATATGCAGACAAGATTACGATTACCCAAGATAATTCGCGTACTGAAGATCCACAGCAAATATTTAATGATATATTATCTAATCATGTAGTGGGTGGTAATGTTGTTGTGCAACTTGATCGCGCAACTGCGATAAATAATGCAATTATGCAAGCAAAGCCTAAAGAAATAATTTTGATTGCAGGCAAAGGGCATGAAGATTATCAAATAATAGGCACAGAAAAATTTCCTTTTTCAGATTTAGAAGTGGCACAAAAGGCCTTGGCTACTAGGAGTAAAAGTGCATGGGCATGAGTGCATTAAACATATGTAATTATTTAGATGTAGATTTTAGCGGTACAGATTTAATATTCTCATCAGTATCTACTGATACGCGAACCCTACAACCTGGATCTTTGTTTATAGCCATTGAAGGACATAAATTTAATGGCCATGATTATATTCATGATGCGATCGCGCATGGTGCTAAGGGTGTGGTAGTAAAACGCGGAACGGTAGTGCCAAATTCTGTGGTTAAGATAGAAGTGCCAGATACTTTGTGGGCCTACGGGCAAATCGCAGCAATGCATCGTAGTAAATTTAAGATCCCAATGGTGGCGGTGACTGGTAGCTGTGGTAAGACAACAGTTACTTCGATGATTGCGCATATTCTGCGGCAACATGCTAAAGTTTTAGCGCCTTTAGGTAGTTTTAATAATGAGGTGGGCTTACCAAAAACCTTACTCGAATTAAGTGCCGAACATCAATATGCTGTTTTAGAAATGGGTGCGAAACGCAAAGGCGATATTAAGTACTTAATGGAGCTGGTCAATCCTAGCGTATCTTTAATTAATAATGTTGCGCCAGTACATATGGAGTCATTTGGTGATTTAGACGGTATTGCCGTGGCCAAAGGCGAAATTTATGAATTTTTACAACCGCATGGCACGGCAGTAGTCAATGTAGATGATGTGTATGCGCCATATTGGTTATCAAAACTTAAAACGCAAAATATTGTAACTTTTGGTTTAGAATATGCTGCAGATATAACTTGTGCCTACATTATTGAAGAACATCACCGCTTTAAAATTGAACTTGTTACTGATCTTGGCATGACCGAGGTGGTGTTATCTTTATTAGGCAAACATAATGTGATGAATGCTTTAGCCGCTACTGCCGCGGCACGTGCTTTGGGTATTGCTTTAGAAGATATCAAACAAGGTTTGGAAACGTATCAACCTGTTACCAAGCGCATGCAATTAAAACAAGGACAAAAGGGCGCAAGAATAATTGACGATAGTTACAATGCCAATCCTGTTGCCATGCAATATGCAATGGATGTATTAGCTAAACAAGCTGGCAAAAAAATAATGGTAATTGGTGATATGCTTGAGCTTGGGGTCTTGGCCGAAGAAAAACATAAACTTCTAGGCCAACAAGCTAAAGCCGCAGGTGTGGATGTTTTGTTAGGTTTTGGTAACTTGACCCAGCTTTCGATTGAAGAATTTGGTACTAATGCCAAGTTTTTTAGTGATAAAGCAGAATTGATTGCTGAATTATCGACTATGCTAGATGCAGATACAATTGTATTAGTTAAAGGTTCACGTGGTATGCGCTTGGAAGAAGTGGTGAATGCGATTTTAATAGAGGGATAGGAAATGTTATTCTGGTTAAGTAATTATCTGCAATTGTTTTATCGTCCCTTCTCTGTATTCCAATATATCACACTCCGTGCCATTTTAGCAGCTTTAACGGGTTTAATAATTGCTCTATTTTTAGGGCCGATGATCATTCGTATGTTAGCAAGGATGCAGATTGGTCAAGTTGTACGCGATGATGGTCCGCAAAGCCATTTATCCAAAACTGGTACACCGACTATGGGCGGCGTACTTATATTAGCTGGTATTACTATCACTACTTTGCTATGGAGTAATTTATCCAATGTTTATGTGTGGGTGTTGTTAGCTGTCACTTTAGCTTTTGGTGTGATAGGTTGGATTGATGATTATCGTAAACTTATTAAAAAAGATCCACGCGGCTTGCCAGCTAAATGGAAATATTTTTGGCAATCTGTTTGTGCTTTGCTAATCTCGATATTTTTGTATCAAATTGCAACTACTTCGGTTGAAACCAGTTTATTAATTCCATTTCTCAAGAATTTCTCTATTCCTTTAGGTATATTTTTTATTGTATTTACTTATTTTGTAATTGTCGGTACTAGTAATGCCGTAAATCTAACTGATGGTTTAGATGGCTTAGCGATCCTGCCAACAATTTTAATTGCTGGCGCCTTGGGGATTTTTGCGTATATTACCGGAAATGTAAAACTAGCAGAATATTTAGTATTGCCATATGTGCCTGGGGTGGGAGAGGTTGCTGTGTTTTGTGCAGCAATTGTTGGTTCTGGTCTTGGGTTCTTGTGGTACAATACTTACCCTGCGCAAATTTTTATGGGTGATGTGGGGGCTTTAAGTCTTGGCGCCGCCTTAGGCACAATTGCTGTGTTAGTGCGAGAAGAATTAGTGTTATTTATCATGGGTGGAGTGTTTGTTGCAGAAACAATTTCGGTGATCTTGCAGGTGGGCTCCTTTAAATTACGCGGTAAACGTATTTTTAAAATGGCGCCGATCCATCATCATTTTGAATTGTTAGGTTGGCCAGAGCCAAAGGTTATTGTGCGATTTTGGATTATTACCGTAATATTAGTGTTGTTTGGTTTGGCAACCATTAAATTAAGATAATTATATGCATGAAAAATATCTTGTAGTCGGTTTAGGCATAACTGGCTTTTCAGCAATGGAATATTTAAGCAAACAAGCGGTGCAGATCACTGTCACCGATAGTCGCGTTGAACCACCTAAATTTGCCGAATTACGTGCTGCATATCCACGAGTATCAACCTTGTTAGGCAAAATCAGCGTACCAGCAGATACCACTACTATTATTTTAAGTCCTGGAGTTAGTATAGACGAACCAGACTTGCAAGCAGCACAAGCCAAAGGCATTCCAATTATTGGTGACATAGAGTTATTTGCCCGCGTGGTTGATAAGCCGGTAATTGCTGTTACTGGATCAAATGGTAAAAGTACGGTTACAACTTTACTAGGCAAAATGGCACAAGCTTGTGGTATTAAGGCTGGAATTGGTGGCAATCTTGGTATTCCGGCTTTAAGTTTATTAGCGCCAAACAATGTCTGTTATATATTAGAATTATCTAGTTTCCAATTAGAAACTTTGTATTCTTTACGCCCGTTGGTGGTAACAATTTTAAATATCACACCTGATCATATGGAACGTTATGCTGATATGCTGCCATATCAACAAGCAAAACAGCGCATTTATCATAACGCGCGTTACGCAGTGTTTAATCGCGCGGATCCCTTAACTAAGCCAAACTCTACTATAGAAGAAAATTGCATAGTCAGTTTTGGATTAGATCAACCAACTGTTGGTAATTATGGCGTTGTTACGAGTGGTGACAAGCGTTGGTTAGCTAAAGGCGACACTTTATTAATAGCTATAGAAGAATTAGCATTGCTTGGCGAGCATAATGTTGCCAATGCACTGGCTGCTTTAGCTATGGGGGAAATTGCAGGTTTTGATTTAGATGCAATGTTATTGACGCTGAAAACTTTTACAGGCTTAGAACATGCCTGTGAGAAAGTGTTAAGAGATCAAGACATTTTGTGGGTAAATGATTCCAAAGGCACAAACCCCGCAGCAACTATTGCTGGTTTACAAGGTTTGTCGCAGTCAATCAACGGTAAATGGATTATAATTTTAGGTGGCTTATCAAAAAATGCTGATTTTGCGCCTTTACTTGCTCCGGTGCAAAAGTATTGTAAAGCAGCGATTTTAATTGGTAGTGCTGCGGATGAGCTGTATGATTTGTTACATGCTTCGGTCGTTTGTAAGAAGGCTAAAAATTTAAGCGAAGTTGTAAAGATCGCTAAAGAATTAGCTGCACCAGGAGATGGAGTGTTATTATCGCCGGCATGTGCAAGTCAAGATATGTTTGAAAATTATGCGCATCGTGGCAGAGAGTTTAAAGAGTTGGTACAACAAGGGATTGGTGTGCAACATGAAAGATCAGCAAATTAATTTTGACCCATGGCTATTTGTTAGTGTCATTACCATTCTGGCTTTTGGCTTTATTATGGTAGCTTCAGCCTCTGTACCGGTTGCAGAGCGCATGAAATTACCAATGTTGCATTTTGCTTGGCATCAAGGTGTGTATATTTTAATTGGGATGGTTGTTGCTTTTGTTGTAACAAATATACCATTATCATTAATTGAACGCTATAGTAATGTATTATTAATCTTTAGCTGCATTTTATTAATTATCTTATTAATTCCTGGTGTGACACGGCCAATTAACGGTAGTATCCGTTGGTTGTTTCTTGGTTCTATCTCCATACAACCTTCAGAATTATCTAAGCTTGCGTTGATTTTATATATTTCTGGATATATGGTACGTCGTAACTATCAACTCAAACATAGCACCCAAGGTTTTATAATTCCAATGCTGGTATTAGCGGCTGTCTCAGTGTTATTAATGTTGGAGCCTGATTTTGGAACTGTAGTGGTGATTGGTTCTACAATTTTAGGTATGCTATTTTTAGGTGGCGCTCGCGTTAGAAATTTTTTGATCTTATTGCCGGTGTTTTTGTGTGTGATGTTATTCTTAGCTTTGTCGTCTTCGTATCGGGTGCAAAGATTTATTGCCTTTCGTGATCCATGGGCGGATCAATTTGATACCGGTTATCAATTGGTGCAGTCCTTAATTGCTTTTGGGCGTGGTTCATGGCTCGGTACTGGTCTTGGTGGTAGTGTGCAAAAATTATTATATTTGCCTGAATCGCACAGTGATTTTATTTTTGCTGTGATTGCCGAAGAGCTAGGTTTAGTTGGGGTGATGTGTGTGCTAGCACTGTATGGCGTGTTTGCTTTTAGAGCAATGGAGATTGGTCGCAAGGCCAAAGATTTGGGTATGGAATATGCCGGTAATTTGGCATATGGGGTTGGTTTATTGATAACATTGCAAACCCTAATCAATATCAGCGTAAATATAGGCCTATTGCCCACCAAAGGTCTTACGTTGCCCTTAATGAGCGCTGGTGGTAGTAGTATGATTGTCGCCTGTATCTCTGTAGGATTATTATTCAGAATTGATTATGAAAGCAGACTTGTCTAAACTTAAGACATGATTAAAATTAGACTTAATTGCTTAATAATAATTCTCTTAAGTTGTGGCGCAGGGTTGACCTATGCCGACAAATCTTTATGGGGCGAGGTTGATCAACCGTTGTCAAAGCAACCACCAAAACAAGCAATTAATCCTGAAGACTATGGCTTACCGCCACCAGCACCAGCGGCCCAACAAAATACTACCTGCGATGTTTTAACTAAGCAATTAGATGTATCTAATGACGCTGCTACCGCGATTATGAATTCACAAGTATCGGATGAGTATAAATCGATCGTTGCCAAGCCTGATCAAGTGAATGTTCTGTATAGGCAGTTTAGGGCGGAGTATCTTAAGAAGTATTGCTCTAATTCCGGATCTAAATAAACTAGGTCTGTTGACATTTCGACCGGAATAGTAGAAATCTCAATAGCCCCTATTTTGTTTGCAACAATTCTTTAATCTCATTCGCATCTAAAGTCTCGCGCTCTAACAAAGCCTCCGCAAGTTTCTTTAGCTTATCTTGATTTTTTAATAATAGTTGCTTAGCTTGTGCGTAATTACGCATGATAATTTTTTGTACTTCTTGTTCAATGACATCTTTAGGAATAAATTCGAGTTTATCCCCTTGGTAAATTGGACCGACACGTTTTGAATAACCCCATTTAGTTACCATCTTATGTGCTAAACGTGTTGCTTGTTGCAGATCACTTTCTGCGCCAGTGGTAACATTTTGTTCGCCGAAAATTAATTCTTCAGCGACACGCCCACCAAGCTGCATCGCAATCGTGGCATCAAGTTGCGCTAAACTTGAAGATATTTCTTCATCCGTAGACTCAAAGCTAGTATGTCCTAAACTTGGACCGCGTGGAGTGATAGTCACTTTGTAAATAGGATGTTTATTATCTCCCGATAAAATTCCAACTAAAGCATGACCGGCTTCGTGATAAGCAGTAATTTTACGTTCGGCATCGGTGACTTTTAATGCAGAACGGGTTGAACCAAGTACGATACGTTCTTTAGCAGTTTCAAAATCTTTAATCTCGACATAATCTTTATTTTGTTTAGTAGCAGTAACTGCTGCCTCGTTTACTAAGTTAGCAATGTCTGCACCTGAAAAACCTGTGGTCAATTTTGCTAAAGCTTCTGCTTGTACCTTAGGATGTGCGGTGATTTTGTTTAAATAAAGCTGAAACATTTCGATGCGCTCTTTAAATGTTGGCACATCAATTTTAATATGACGATCTAATCTTCCTGGACGCAACACTGCGGGATCTATAATATCTAATCTATTAGTAGCACCGATGATCACTATACCTTTATTTTTAGCATCATCTAAACCATCCATTTCAGTCAATAATTGATTCACAGTTTGCTGATTGCCGGAAATATCTTGCGCTGCACGTATCTTCGCAAGTGAATCAATTTCATCAATAAAAATTATACATGGAGCACTAGCACGTGCGCTTTCAAATAATTGTCGTACACGTGCAGCACCAACACCAACCCATTCTTGATCGAACTCTGAACCAGCTACAGAAAAGAAAGGCACTCCCGCTTCACCCGCAATAGCACGTGCTAATAAAGTTTTACCTGTTCCAGGTTCGCCGTATAAAATCGCGCCCTTAGGACTTTTGGCTCCTAAGCGAGTAAATTTTGCTGGATCGCGTAAGAAATTAACAACATCATGCACTTCTTCTTTAGCTTCAGTCATGCCAGCAATATCTGTAAATTTAGTTTCTATATTGGCAACTGGTACAAAATGGGGGGCATTATGTGTATCTTGTGCTGGAGCAAAAGGTTTCATTTCTGAATGCATGTTGTGCATTTTTTCAAATGCCTTTTGTAAGGCAATGGTTTTTTCTTGTTGTACTCTAATTTCATGTTCAACTTGCGCACGAACTGCGAAAGACACAAAACTATAGCAACCTAAGAATAAAAGAATAGTAATGCCAAGACGACGAAACGAAAGTAGTTCGAGCTTCTTAATGCTTGGTTGTTGTGGAATATCTGCGCCAACAGTTTTGGGGGTGAATTGCTTGGTGAGAGCAACATAGCTCCATACTAAAAACCACATTAATAAAACCGATATGACTACTTGGGGCATTTACTTGCTCTCGTTGCTATCTCGACCTGAAGGCCATGTTAGCAAAATATTAGTATCGTGTCAAACATTAGTTGCTCGCCCAACGGTTAATTAAGCTGATCAACTTAAATTGTGCGTTGCTTTATCTGGTGCCGTCTCGTAGACTTAAAGCATAGGCGCGAAGCCGACACGCGAGCGCCGGAGTGTATAGCTAATACATGAGGACGCGAGCGACGATGGCGACAAAGCATAAAATCAAATGGCGAAGAGTATGAAGATACTCATAATGGCTGGCGGCACCGGCGGTCATATATTCCCAGCTCTAGCGGTGGCTAAAAAGCTACTTGCGCAAGGTCATATTGTGCATTGGTTGGGAACCAAAAATAGTATGGAGGATAATATTGCAAGCGCAAATAATATCCAGATCCATTATATTTCCATCAGCGGCATACGCGGCAAAAATTTGTTGACCAAATTATTGGCGCCAGTGCGCTTAAGTTGGAGTTTGCTACAAGCCTTGGCGATTATGGGCAGTTTTAAACCTGATGTAGTGTTAGGCATGGGCGGTTATGTTACTGGCCCAGCAGGTCTTGCTGCTTGGATCACGCGTAAACGTTTAGTAATTCATGAACAAAATGCCATTGCCGGCATGACCAATCAAATTTTAGCAAAATTTTCTGATCACGTACTCGAGGCATTTCCCAATAGTTTTCCTACCAAAAGCAAAGCGCTTGTAACTGGCAATCCAGTGCGCGAAGAATTTTATAGTTTATTACCGCCAGATAAACGTGTGCACAGAGCAAATGCAGCTTTAAAAATTTTAGTGCTAGGTGGTAGTGGAGGCGCACAAACTTTAAATAAAATTATCCCGCAAGTATTAAGAAATTGGACAAGTGAACCAAAACCAATTGTATGGCATCAAGCCGGTACTAAACATCTGGCTGCCACTCAACAAGCTTATGCTGCTGCTAATGTGCAGCTTGATCTAAACACGGTGAAATTAGTAGATTTTATTCAAGATATGCCAAATGCTTATGCATGGGCAGACGTAGTAATTTGTCGTGCTGGTGCTTTAACTATTGCCGAATTAGCTGCTGCAGGTGTGGCGAGTATTTTAATTCCCTATCCATTTGCAGTGGATGATCATCAAACTAAAAATGCACAACATTTAGTTGCTGCAAATGCCGCGATTATTATGCAAGAACGTGATTTAAATTTAGAAACTTTAAGCACATTGTTGCATAGTTTAGCTAATGATCGTGCAAAATTATTAACTATGGCCAAAGCCGCACATTCTTTAGCGCAACCACAAGCTTTGGATAAAGTGTTGGAGTTTTGTTTGGCCTAAATTATTGAGAACAAAATGGATTTAAAATACAAGTCCTACAAATATTGGTGTTGTAGTATATGGTAACCAAACCCATACATAGCCTTCATTAGCACTCTCATATTTAGAAATCATCTTCAATATCCTTTGTTCGTTTTGGTGCCTTTTTAGGTAGGATATTAGTCAGTTTTGCAAGGTTGACAGAAAGGTTTTGTAAATCTTTTAATTCTCCACCTAATAACGGGATACCAACAATATATGCCGCTTCGAATACTACTCCAACAGCAATTTTAGGATCTCCTTTTTCTATTGCCATTATTGAGTAGCGTGAAATATTTATCCTTTCAGCAAGATCTTGCTGAGAAATACCATGTTCTAAGCGGCAATTTCGGATCATTTGCCCTAAATCTTGGATGGCAACTGTGGTAATCTTGGAAAGCGATAATGCTGTATATTTATCCATGTTGCTTATAATCAACTTATGCCTGTGTTAAGTTGATTATAGTCAACTTTTTAAGGTGGTGCAACGGGATTAGAGCATGCACTGGTGGTATAACCCAAACCAGTTTCAAAATACGCGGCACAAGTCCAACCTGGTGGCACATAAGTAGCAGAACCGTTTTCACAACTACTAGCATCCCCAGCACAAGAATTACTAGAATTACAACACAAAGCATAATTACATAAACCAGAACAAGTACCATCGCCAGGATCTGGAACATAACCATCCCAGGTGTAAAACAGTTGATAAGTAGCCTCAACAATCCCGGTTGAATCTGTGGCATAACCAACAATGCGATAGGTCTGTTCGTAAGGGCTACTTGGATCAACGCCAAGTAAAGAGACTACAACTCTAGCGTTACCAGAACCAGCAAAAGTAGCTTCATAGGCAAAGCCATTGGTAGTCCACCATACATTCGATTGTGAAGCGCCGTACAAGGTAACGGCACCTAATCCAGAGTCCCACACGAAAACCGGTCTGCCGCTGGAGGGGAAAGTGCTATCAATTACATTACAACTAGTTGAACTGTTACAAGTTGCGGGCGCAGGATAAGTGGCAGCAGGATAAGTGGCTAGAATTCGCAGCGCATATTGCGCCATACTTTGCGCTTTATTTTCCGCATCCATATATTTGCTGTAATTTACGCTCACTCTACTGGACGCAGAAGTTGCAGATACTGCCGCAATTCCCAAAGACGAAAGGATTATAAGCAAAATTAAGGCGATTACTAGGAAAGCCCCTTCTTGCTTTTGGGTAGACCCTGGTTGTTTTGCGTGTAATCGCATCAAAATATTCCCCATCCCTCATAACATCTCAATAAGTCTAGGTAGACAATTCATCTCGGCAGCTGCTAGCTGACACGGGATCTACACGTTATATCGACCAATGGATCTAAAAATTGAACTTTTTCATCCACAAACACTCTATACATATATGAAAAATTAAAACAATAAATTAAGTGTAATTACAAGAAGGAGTTTGAAGTGCCAGTAATGAGACAAGTTGTAGAAGGTTTTTATAGAACACTACAAGACACACAGCTTAGCAATGGTGATGCAGCCAAAGTAATTTTAGTGCGTGGCGATGGCGATTGTGGGCCACGATCTATAATTGGTGGCATTATATGGGAATGCGTATTGAGTGGAGATGCGCAGCTTAGAGCTCAGGCTTTGGAAAAATTTAAAGCAATATATCATGATCACATCAGTACAAATAAATTAGATGTAGATAACGAACTAGTACAACAAATCGAACAAATCTTTAAGAATATGGAACTTATTAAAGATCATGCGTCTTTACAATTATTTATGCGTAAATATTTTCCAACTTTAGATGCTACTGGTGATCACCCACCAACAAATGACAAAGTAATCGATCTTTTAGCTGGCTGTTTAAAAGCTGATATGGCAGCGAAGATTGAGTCAGGTTATGTAGAAAACCATGCGGAAGATTTTGAAGTCAAAGGATTTATGGATATTACGGATCCTGTTATAAGACAATATATAGCTAAAGAATTTAATATTAATCTTATTGTGCATGCAAAGGGAGCGGCGAGTTTTGTTTACGGCGAACATGTTTCAGATAAGATTAACATTCATATTGAATTTGTTGATAATAATCATTATCAAGTGGTTGTGCCAAAAACAGAAATAGATGCGCTGAAAGATGAAGCAAGTGCACCAGAAGTTCAGGCTGGTCGCCCTGTTGCAACTTCTATAACTGCTGAAGCTTTAGCAGCGGAATTACAACGTCGCGAAAGATCAAAAAGTGCTGCGCCGACTGCAACAACTGCTATCCCAGTACATAGAAGAACTCAAACAGAGATGGGAAAATTGTTTGCAGGGCTGCATATCCCCACTATTCCTACTCGTCGTGAATCAACAGACAGCAATTCTGCATGGGAGGAGGAGCCAAAAAGAAGTTCCATCCCTACCCCAGAAGTGTTAGGCAGCGTATCACAACCACCAGCATCACCACCCAAAAAAGTCGAACCAGATGCATCCGGCTCAGAACTAAAATCAAGTGCATCAAAACCAGACTCACTGTCTCCTGAGGAAATTGCGGCGAATGCTAAGATAGCAGCTAAGATAGCAAGTGATATTGCAGATGGTGTTATACGTAATCGCAAGGCTCACAGCACAAGCTTCGATAGTGATGACGGAGGAGTATTTGATCCTGATAATGACAAACACGCAGCTCACGCAGCAGAAGAAGCCGCAAGAAAAATTGAAGAAATAAAACAGAAACGTGCACGAGAACATGAACAAGAAGAACACAGATTAAAGCTTGCCGAAGAAACAAAAGCAAACTTTGCACACAGGCAAAAAATTTTAGATGACCACATTGCAAAAAGAGAAGCCCCTGGTGCGTTTGTATATGATGTGGTAAACTATCATGAAATTATGGCTCAAGCTGAACAATTTCATGCACAGTTTCAAGATCATGAGAATAGAGGACTGCTCTTGGAAAGAGTAGACATTACTTCTGACGCGCAGCAAGCTTTAAAAGTAGTTGGTGATTTTGCTTTAAAAACAATTGATAAAATAGAAAGTTTCAGACGTACACAAGTTGGTGCTGGCTTAGACCTAAGCATATACCAAAAAATCAAAGATTTATGCGGAATAACTAGAAAGTTACATGTTGATGCTGAGAGTCATAATCAAGAAATAGTCTCTGGACATCCAATAGGTGAGATACATTCTGATACAGAAATTGATTATGAAAAAAGAGCGGAGGAATTGCTGGGGGCATTAAAACCTTCCAAAAGTGATCCAAAATTTCTAACATTAATCGATGCAGTAGGACATGCGTATGATGCTGCAATAACGGAGCTATCTTTAGCATATGAAATACGCAGTTATGAGAATGATAAACGCTCTACCTCATTCAGTGAAGATACTGGTTCTGAAGTTTCAGAAGACAAAATACAACGTTATATGGAAGAAGAAGTATCAAGGAAATATGATGCAGAATCTGAATCAAAAGTTGAGTCTGCACCCAAAGAAGCTGCGGCAGCAGTCCCAACCACTGAAGCATTTGCTAGAGCACCTAGTCTTGAAGATGGATCATCAATGCCTAGACCAAGAATTCGGGCAATTTCCTTTGCTGATGAGTATGGGAAGGACTTGGTGCATCCACATACAGATGAAGAATCACATGTAAGTGATACTGAATCTCGTCGCCCATCGAGTGCAGAAGAACCAACCGAAATTCCTGTATCGTCATTAGAGCCTGAATATGCACAAAGTCTAGACGAAGCTACAGACGCAATAAAAAAACAAGTTTTAGAATCAATCAATGTCGCTGATACTATGTTCGGGGGTTATGATTCTGAGGAAAGTCGCACAGATTATGTAGTTGGGCAGCGTTATATAGAGTTGGCTGAAGCACAGATTACTCAATTACAGGCATCAATCTTAGAAATTGTCCCACTGGTGCATGATTTAACACCGCGGTTTAAAGACAAGTTGCTCGATTCATCAGCCACAGGACCAATTAACGAAATATTGCAATTATTAACACAAGACCTATCCAGTATTACTGATTTAAAAAACCATTTGGGTGATCTAATGGCTTTGCAAGGATTATATCTAACTAGACTCGCAGTTATCGCTAAGCTAGACAGTCTTGATGACGAGCTTTTAAAGAAAGTTCAAGTTTTACTAAAGTTTGGTGTTGATGCAAAAAGAACAGCTATTGTAATGCAGATCGCACTTAATAATTCTGAAAAGCAACAAGCTGCTGCACAGGTTGCTTCGATTGAAGCAGCTCCAGCTCCTGAGGCAACTACCGTTAATAATACATTCGACAATATAGAAGCAATTAAGAGCAAAGCGATTGAAGAGTTACATGCTAAATGTGGGCATGTCACTACAAGGATAACTGAGGCACAGCGTTTTAAAAGCGCAGTTGACGAACAAAGTGCACTTGCTGCTGAGCAAGCAATTAGAAACATACATGAAACGGTCCAGGAAGTTGTGAAAACATTAACAACGAGTGCACAATTATTTGTGCTAGAATTGTCTGAGCTAAAACTACCTTCAGAAAAATTAAAATCTATGTCGCAAATCTTTAATGCTGTATGCACTGATGTTGGTAGTGACCCAGTTTATTCTACAGGTTCTCCAAGCTATGCCTTAGATGATATCACAACAAATTTGACTCCTAAACTAAATGCAATTCATGATGTCCTTCACGGTAAGGATAAACTTATTTTATCTCACGAGATATACAATTCTTTGCTCGTTACTATTGTTGCTAAAACCACCGAGCTGCAAATACAAGAAGCTATTTATAAATCAAGCACACCTGATCTTGGTGCTCAACCTGAAAAAGTATCATCTGTAGTTGAACGTGCAAGGCAAATTATTGCAGACTCTAAATCAACGGTTTATTCAACTTTCCCAATCGAAAACAAGAAAAGAAGAGATGAACTATTGACTACAGCAAAAGCAGTAATTAAGTATGTAGAAAAAGATCGAGACCTACAAGTTCTAGAAGCTGGGCAAATATCTGAGCAAAAAATTTGTGATTATATCAAGGCTATAGATTTTTCTACAGATGTGCAGCCGCAACAAGTTCTAGATAAGCTAACGGAATTAGAAAAAGAAATTAAAACAGAAATGGTTAATGAAAAAATGATGATAGCGGTTGAGGCTGCTAAACGAGCAGCTTTGTTTGGAGTTTATTTCGCTAACAATTCCAAAACCACGTCTGCTGCCCATTGGAGTGCGGTTTTTAATGCAGAAGCGCGTGTTAATTCTGCACCCCTTGTTCAGCACCCAGAACCTCAACCTGTTACAGCTGAGACTGTAGCATTATTTGCAGGTGAACAAGAAGCTAAGGTTGGATTAGAGGGGCACTTTGTATCATATCTGAAGGAAACTGAACAAAAGCCAGGTACTAAAGCACTACCAAAACAAATTGCGTATGGTGAGCATCTATTAATGATCGCTGAAGCACTTAATTTTATAATAAATAGTAGGATTAAAGCGCTTCCTGAATTTACTGGCAGGACAAAAAATTATTATGCAAGAGTGTTAAGATTCGAGGAAAATGTAACTGAATTACAACAAGAAGCAGAAGTTTTACGTGCTGCTCTTAAGGAGAATACAGGGGGGGATTGGCAAGCTGCAAATGTCAATCTGCAGCAAGCAATAACAGAGGATAACGTAGATAATATAGGATTTTACAGATCTTACCTCGCAAGATTAGAATATGGTCTTGGTTTAATCCAAAGTATTAATAACGATGTGCAAATTGTGAGAGCTAGAGTAAATATATTAAAAGGTGTGAGTACTGAATCTACGGTAGACAATGAAGCAACACGACGCAGAGCTACCACAATAATTGAAGACGATACTTATGAAGAATTTCTGCGACAACTAGAAGCTGAAGGAGAAATGCCATTAGGACCAAAATCAGGACGTAGAGGAACGCTGGTTAATTTACTGCGAGCTGCTAAGGTTCGAAAACAACAAATTGTTAGTGGGTTAGATGATGTTGATGATACACAATTTTTGCAAAGACAAACTCATACAATTACTCTCGATGCTGTAAAAGCACAACATAAAGTAGAAAATGCAACCAATGCTATGTTAGCAAATAGAAAGTTCAGACGTAATTTGGCTAAAAATCCAATTGCAGTTAAAGAGGAATATATCGGCAATGCAGATAAAATAGTAATGATAGCTTTGCGAGCTGCGCAAGAATTGGTGGATGCTGTTTTGAATCCTAATGATACAAGACCAGATAACTTTAAACAAACGTTCGCTGCTATAGTTGCTATTCGACATGCCGTCAAGAATAATCCTCCAGATGCGCGAGAACAAATTAAAGCACAATTAGATCATATTGAGAATATTCGTGGGGGATTAAATCCGGTTTACAAAAAATGTATTATCGATATGCTACATCAAGCTTGCGTAACACATTTTGCGGTAAGATCACTAGAAGCAGAAATTGAACGCATGGAAAATCCAGTTGTGGGTGAAGGTAGAAAAGCTGGTTGGTTTGGAACCGGAGCAAAATCCACAGTGATCCCTGTAAGTCCTGAAGAAAGCGATGTTGATAAAGAAAATGCGGCAAATGCAGGCAATACTCAAGCTGGCGGAGCAACAAGTAAATCAATCTTTGCATCTTTAAAGAACTTGCTCCCTGGTAGAGCTGCAGCTATACGCAAGGCAGAAGCAGAAAATCTTGATGCTGGACATGCTGGGGTGCTTGATCCTGACGATATTTTTCATGCACCAATTCGATCTCGTACAAGTACAACAACTCGAGATGCTTCTGTATCAGAACGTGCACGATCTGTTGCAACAATGAGCAGTGCAACTTTAGAAGCAGCATCAGTTGCACAACAACCACAAAGAAGGTCTTCTTCATCGAGCTCTTCGAATGGATCTGTTGGAGAAGCTCCTGTTGCAGATGAAGTACCAGAGCTAACGCTCCCAGGTTCACCTGCTAGCGGACCTCGTCGTGTTCCAACACCATCTGATCTGGGTGCTGATTTGGGAGCACCCTTAGGAAAACTTTCAGAAGCTGATGAAGATGCTCTCGCTCTATACGAAGAAGCTGAACGTGAAAGAAAATCAAGCGATGCAGGAGTTTCCAGTGTTGTATCCGTTGATTCACGCATTGCCTCAAGCAGCAGTTCTGCCGCTCCGGGAGCTGCTCTTGTGGTACACAGAGCCGGCGTTGAATTTAGCGACTTTAAACAATTTGCATTTAAAACTTTTACGGCTACTGCACCAGAAAACTTTGTAGCTATAGAAGATTCAACTGTAATAACATCTCACAGTGACTTTGCATTTAAAGAAAAAGCAACAAATGAAATAATTGTTCGCTTCAGCAAACCAGCTACACCCAGCCCAGCACCAGGAACCAGCGCAGTTGCTTCATCCAAAATTGCCAAAGGTAAAGGTTTTGAAGGCGCAAGAGCAACTTTAATTGCGTATAAACAATTTATGGAAAAACCTGAAAACAAAGTACACAACAAAGTATATGAAATTGATATCGGCGATTTTAACTCCCTCGAAAAAGCCACGCAATTTTTGCAAGCTTATTATCATGTGTTCGCTGCAGGCGATGCTTGGGGTGATAATAATGTTAAATTAAATTTCAAAGACGATAATACTAAAAATTTAATCGGTTTAGTTTTATGTTACGAAAGATCGGACAGTACAAGAATACCTTTAGATCGTGACTCTGCTAAATCTGATGCAATGAGAGAAATGTTAAAATCTCATTTCGGCCCTAACCCTAGCCCAGTACCCAAGAAACCAGGGTGGTTAACAATTGGGCGCGGTAAACCACCAGCACATATCCATGGGGATGAAGCTAAAATGCAACGCGAGCGCGAACAAGCACAACGCGAGAACCCTAACTACGGCACCTTTAGCGATGCTGACTATAAGAGGTTTGCGGCAAGCGCTAAAAAACTCCGCCCAACCATCTAATCGCTGGCCAAAGGACTGGCCAAACCACTGGTAAGCACACTCCAACTACTGTTACAATCAACCTCTTAAACCCTAGGAGTGGAGTAAAAATCGGTATGCGTCGCATAAAAAACATACACTTTGTTGGTATTGGCGGTGTAGGTATGAGTGGTATAGCTGAAGTACTTGCTAATCTTGGCTATCAAGTTAGTGGCTCAGATATTGCAAAAAACTCAAATACTGAACGTCTGGCGAGCCTGGGTGTAAATGTAACTTATTCTCATATCGCAGAAAACGTTGCAACTTGTGATGTAGTAGTTGTTTCTAGCGCAGTTGCCAAAAATAATATTGAATTAGATACCGCTCGCAAACGCCGCATTCCAATTGTACCGCGCGCAGAAATGTTAGCTGAACTAATGCGCTTTAAACAAGGCGTGGCAGTTGCTGGTACACATGGCAAGACTACTACTACTAGTTTAATCGCGACATTATTTGCAGCTGCTGATCTCGATCCAACTTTTGTTGTTGGTGGTCAAATCAATAGTTTTGGATTTAATGCCAAACTTGGCAGAGGTACATATTTTATCGCTGAAGCTGATGAAAGTGACGCTTCATTTTTGCATTTGAGTCCGATGATTAGCGTTGTTACTAATATTGATCGTGATCATATGGAAACTTATGATGATGACTTTAACAAATTAATTGATACTTTTTTAGAATTTATTCATCGTTTGCCATTTTATGGTTTAGTAGTTTTATGTATTGATGACCCTGTAATTCGATCTTTAATCCCGCGCATTACTCGACCTTACATTACTTATGGTTTTGCTGCGGATGCGGATATCAAAGCATTGAGTTGGCGGATTGAAGGCCAACAAACGCATTTTAGCATGTTATTACCAGGCGCTAAACAACCTATTGCAATGCGCATAAATCTCTCCGGCAAACATAATGTATTAAATGCTTTGGCAGCGATCGCTGTATCTTTAGATGCAAATATTCCATTAGAAATAATTCAAGAAGGATTAGCCAATTTTAAAGGCGTGGGTCGTCGTTTCCAAATTCTTGGTGAATACAATTTTGATGGCAAAAATATCAGCTTACTCGATGATTATGGTCATCATCCGCGCGAAGTGCAAGCAGTAATAGATGCTGTGCGTGGTAGTTGGCCCCAGCGTCGTTTAGTAATGGTGTATCAACCACATCGTTATTCACGTACGCAAAAATTATTTGAAGATTTCGCGGCTGTTTTGTCGAATGTAGATGTGTTATTAATGTTAGAAATATATTCTGCTGGAGAACCTGCGATCCCAGGTGTCGATAGCCGTGCTTTATGCGGTAGTATTCGTAAACGCGGCGTAGTAGATCCAATATTTGTTGAAGATCCTCAGAAATTATTGGAAATACTGCAGGATGTTATTCAGGATGGAGATATTGTGTTGACGCAGGGCGCAGGCAATATCGGTAAAATTGCTAAACAATTAGCGCTAAGTTTTGATGAGTGTATAGCATGAAATTGCGCTCTGTAATCACTATAGTATTATTGCTAAGCAGCATAAATCTTGCTTGGGCCAATGATTTAAAAACCAATGATTTAAACAACGCAATCACGCAAATGATCCGCAGCAATTTACCTGAAGCCACGGTGGGGGTGATTTTGCAGGATTTAAATTCTGGCGAAATTTTATATAACTATCATGGCGCCAAACATTTTTTACCTGCAAGCACTGCTAAATTATTTAGTTCTGCCGCAGCTTTGAAGGAGCTTGGTCCGCATTATCGTTATGAAACAGCTTTATATTATTCGATGCAAAATGGCGAGCTGGGTTTAAAATTTAGCGGTGATCCGAGTTTTAAGCTCGCAGATCTCTTAAACTTATTAAAAAAACTGCAAGAATTAAAGGTCAGCGAGATCCGTGGTACTATTTGGATTGACGACACGACTTTTGAAGGGCCATTACTTGCTTCTGGTTGGACCTGGGATTCTGCGCCTTGGTATTACTCAGCGCCAGTATCGGCAATAATCATTGATCGCAATCAATTTGGCATAACTTTATTTCCTACTAAAGTGATTGGCGATCCTGTGCGTGCGCAATTAGATAAAGCTGTGCTAGGTAAACAAGAACATAAAATCAAAGCTAATATTCGCGCAGTGAGTGCCAGCGATGCAGAAACTTTGTGTCAATTACTAGTGGATGTAGATCAGCAAAATAATGTAGACTTAGGAGGTTGCTGGCCAACTGGCAGTGATCCACTGCACTTAAATTTGGCATTACGTAATCCGCGTTTACAAGCGCAGCAATTAATTAACTCTGCTTTGCAACAATTACAGATCAAATCAACTGCCAAAATAAAATTTGCTAAAATTCCAGTACATCTGCAAAAATTAACCCAGCATGATTCTGAGCAATTATCTGTGTTATTAAAAGTTATCCTAGGTGATTCAGATAATTTATATGCGGAAAGTGTCACCAAAACTTTGGGTGCCAAACGTTTTGGTAAAGGTTCTTTTAAAACTGGCGTGTTAGCAATTCAGCAAATTTTAGCACCATTTACGGGTATTGATTTTAAACAAGCAAGATTGGTCGATGGTTCTGGCGCCTCGCGTTATAATTTAATCAGCCCGTTGCATTTGTCACAACTTTTATATGCTATGGCGCAAGATCCAACGTTGGCTAAATATTTTCGTGATTCTTTAGCTGTATCAGGCCTAACTGGTACTTTGCAAACTAGATTTGCAGACTTTGAAAATATTGCTAGTATGCAAGCCAAAACTGGAACCTTAAATGGCGTTTCAGCATTATCTGGCTATCTTACTACGCGTACGCAACGCGAACTAATTTTGACAATTTTAATTAATCAAGCGCTGGGGAAGAGCTCAGAGCTAAAAGAATTTGAGCATAAGCTATGTTATTTTTTAGCTGAGCAGTTATAGAGCATAAGTTATGGATACAAAGTTTAGTGGTATACTTTTATATAATGAATCCCTTGCACCATATACTTCATGGCACATAGGTGGTATGGCCAAACAATATTTTCGACCACGCGATAAACAAGATTTAATTAATTTTATGCAAGGCTTAGCTGTTGATGAACCGTTATTTTGGTTAGGGCTTGGTTCTAACGTTCTAATTCGTGATAATGGTTTTGCAGGAACGGTGATCCATACTTTAAAAATGTTAGAAAATATAGAAGTCATAGAGCATAGAGATAGCGAAGGTTTGGTAATTGATGTTGCAGCAGGGGTGCCATGTGCTAAGATTGCTCGTTTTGCAGCTAAACATGGTGTAGTTGGCGCAGAATTTTTTGCCGGTATTCCAGGAACTCTTGGTGGTGCCTTAGCGATGAATGCTGGCGCCTTTGGCGGTGAAACTTGGGAGCATGTGGTTTCAGTAGAGGTAATTAATCGTCAGGGACAAACCAGACGTCGAACGAAGGAAGAATACCAAGTTGGTTATCGATCGGTAATAATTCCTACTGAAGAATGGTTCTTAGGTGCGAAACTGAGATTTATGCCTGGGGATCAAGTTGCAGCCAAACAACGAATTAAAGAGTTGTTACAGCGACGAAGTGCGACGCAACCAATCGGTTTATTAAGTTGTGGATCAGTTTTTCGTAATCCTACTGGAAAATATGCTGCAGAAATTATTGAAGCTTCTAAACTGAAAGGTAGAAGGATCGGTGGCGCAGAAGTTTCCAGAAAGCATGCTAACTTCATTATCAATGTAGATAATGCTTCTGCAACTGATGTTGAGAACTTGATCGCCGAGATCCAACAACAGGTTCGCAAAGATCATAGAGTGGATTTAGAGCCTGAAGTGAAATTTATAGGTTAGTGAGGAATATTATGTTTGGAAAGGTTGCTGTTCTCTACGGCGGAAATAATTCTGAACGTGAAGTATCGCTGCAAACTGGGCAAGCAGTATTCGAAGCTCTGCAGCGTAAGGGCGTTGATGCAGAGCTAATTGATACCAAGTTTGAATACATCAACAAATTGCAAGAAGGCAATTTTGCGCGAGCTTTTATCGCTTTGCATGGTCGGGTTGGTGAAGATGGCACTATTCAAGGTTTGCTGGATTGTTTGAACATTCCCTACACTGGCAGCGGAATATTGGGATCGGCTTTAGCTATGGATAAAATTCGCAGCAAACGGCTTTGGCAAAGTCTTGGTTTAGCGACGCCACCTTTTTCTGTTTGGGAGCCAGGTACGAATGCTGATGAATATGTTAAAATTTTTGGCTTACCATTAGCAATTAAACCAGTTTACGAAGGTTCGAGCGTGGGTGTCAGTCGTGTAAACTCAGCGAGCTCTTTTGTGCAAGCTTGTAATCTGGCTGCGCGCTATGGCGCAGTTATGATCGAGCCTTGGATTATTGGCGATGAGTATACAGTTGGGATTTTAGGTGAACAAGCTTTGCCTTCGATTCAGATCACTGCGGCTGTAGATTTTTATGACTATAACGCCAAGTACATAGCCGAAGATACTGAATATCTTTGTCCGTCGCACCTCAACGCTAAAGAAGAAGAAAATTTACAAAATTTAGCTTTAGAAGCATTTAAAGCTGTGGGCGCTGCTGGTTGGGGACGAGTAGATTTTATTCGTGATCTAAATGGCGATTATTGGATTTTAGAAGTTAACACCATTCCTGGTATGACTTCGCATAGTTTAGTGCCAAAGGCGGCTCAAGTTGCTGGTTTATCATTTGATGAGCTAGTGATAGAAATTTTATCTATGACTATAGGCGTTGTCACAAAGGTTGATTATGCGAAGGGAGCCAATGTTTAAGTCGAGATATCTACCTAAAGTTGCGATTATTTTGTTTTTAGGTGTTATTTCGATATTTGCATGGAAATTTTCGCAAAAATGGTTGCAGCAAGTTTGTTTTATACCTATAGAAGTAGTAAGCATTAAGGATAAGTTACAATATGTTGATCCATTAGCAGTGAAAAATGTGGTAATGGAACATGTGCAAGAGGGATTTTTTGGTATGCGTGTAGCGCGAGTTCAGCAAGAATTAAAAGCATTACCTTGGGTTGCAAGTGCGCAAGTGCAACGACGTTGGCCTGGAGCTTTAGAAATAAATCTCGCAGAGCGCCAACCTTTGGCAACTTGGCAAGGTAAAGGCGTAATTGATACTGAAGGCAAATTATTTTTTCCACCTAATGTCGCTGCAGTACAAGGCTTACCAAATTTTCTTGGGTCACAAGAAATGATCGATACAATGGTGGATACATATTTGCTAATCTTATCATCTTTAAAACCAATTGGTTTGGCAGTTAGCAGTTTAGAAATTATGCCAGATCGTGGTTGGCGAGCTATTATAGATAATGGCATGACAATTATTTTAGGTCAAAATGAGCTAGCAGAACGTCTTTCTCGTTTTGTAACTGCCTATGACAAAATTGTGGGTGAAAAACCAAGCATTGTGGATTTACGTTATACAAATGGTTTAGCCATAGGGTAACGGAGGAAAAAATTGAATAAAGCTGATAATAATTTAGTTGTTGGTCTTGACATTGGCACATCGAAAGTAGTAGCGATTGTGGCTGAGGTTTTAACTGATGGGCGTATAGAAATTCTAGGCGTCGGTACTAGCCCTTCACGTGGCATTAAAAAAGGTATTGTCGTCAATATCGATGCAACTGTTGAATCAGTTAAGCGTGCAATTGAAGAAGCCGAGTTGCGATCTGGTTGCCAAATTTATTCGGTGTTTACTGGAATTGCTGGCTCACATATTCATAGTTTTAATTCTCATGGTTTTGTAGCCGTGAAGAGTGGCGAGGTTACTAAAGAAGATGTAACTCGCGTGATCGAAGCTGCTAAAGCAGTTGCCATCCCACATGATCAAAAGATTTTGCACGTCTTACCGCAAGAGTATACTGTAGATTTACAGGAAGGAATTATCGATCCAATTGGCATGTCTGGTATGCGTTTAGAAGGCAAAGTGCATATTGTTACCGGCGCAGTTGGTGCTGCACAAAATATTGTTAATTGTATTCGGCGTTGTGGTTTAGAAGTAGATGATTTAATTTTACAACAATTAGCATCTAGTTATGCCGTATTAAGTGAGGATGAAAAGCAACTCGGGGTATGCATGATTGATATTGGCGGTGGTACCACTGATATTGCAGTATATATCGATGGTGCAATTCGACATACAGCAGTAATTCCAGTTGCAGGCGATCAAGTTACCAATGATTTAGCAGTAGCATTTAGAACACCACATCAAAGTGTCGAGCAAATTAAAATTAAACATGGTTGTGCATATCGTAAAGTTGCAGATCGCGAGCAATTTATTAATTTACCTGCTGTAGGTCAAAATCAAGATCAAAACATCAGTCAATATGATTTAGCAGAAATTATTGAACCGCGTTATGAAGAATTGTTTGCATTAGTGCTTGATGAGCTACAACAAGCAGGTTGGGATGGCCTATTAGGTGCGGGGGTTGTGTTAACTGGTGGCAGTGCTAAAATGCCTGGAGTTTTAGAATTAGCGGAATATATATTTCAATCTCATGTAAGAATAGGTGTGCCAAGAGATGTTAGATGTACGCCTGAAATAGTTAACAACCCAATTTACTCCACTGGTATTGGCTTGTTGTTATACGGTCAGCAAATGCAAGCTGAAGGACAAAGCAAGGTTAAGATTACACGCAGTGTGCATGAAGTGTTTGGGCGCTTGAAGAGTTGGTTTCAAGGAAATTTCTGAGGCTGTATAAAACCTCGTAGGGGATAATATGTTTGAATTGGTAGAAAATAATTTTCCAGAAAACGCAGTCATCAAAGTAATTGGTGTGGGCGGCGGCGGCGGTAACGCGGTAGAATACATGGCGCAATCCAATATTGAAGGTGTGGAATTTATAAAAGCTAACACTGATGCACAAGCTCTGAAAAATTCTGTCGTGCGATCAATTTTACAACTTGGTACAGGTATTACTAAAGGTTTAGGCGCTGGTGCCAATCCAGAAATTGGTCGTCAATCTGCTATTGAAGATCGTGAGCGAATTCAAGATGCATTAGAAGGTGCGGATATGGTATTCATCACTGCTGGCATGGGCGGTGGTACTGGAACCGGTGCGGCACCAATTATTGCTGAAGTCGCTAAAGAGTTAGGAATTTTAACTGTTGCAGTGGTAACTAAACCATTCCCCTTCGAAGGTAAAAAGCGTCAAGCAATCGCTGAAAAAGGTATAGAGAGTTTAAGCCAAGCGGTAGATTCATTAATTACTATTCCTAACGAGAAGTTATTACGCGTGTTAGGCAAAGATGTTTCTTTATTAGATGCATTTAAAGCTGCAAATAATGTATTACTCGGCGCTGTGCAAGGCATTGCAGAATTAATTACACGTCCCGGTTTAATTAACGTCGACTTTGCTGACGTGCGTACTGTCATGTCGCAAATGGGTGTGTCAATGATGGGTACTGGTCGTGGGCGTGGTGAAAATCGTGCGCGCTCTGCTGCAGAAGCTGCGATCTCTAGTCCATTATTAGATGATAATAATTTAGCTGGTGCTAAGGGCGTGTTGGTAAATATTACAGCAGGTCTCAATATGTCTATTTCTGAATTCGAAGAAGTAGGCGATGCAGTTAAGAGCTTTACTTCAGAAGATGCAACAGTAATTGTTGGTACGGTTATTGATCCTGATATGACTGATGAATTGCGCGTCACAATTGTTGCTACTGGTTTAGGCCGCGCTTCTTCAGGGGGTGCGACAGGTAAAAAATATAACGAAACGCTTGCAACCAAAGTTGAAAAACGTGGTGAAATTCGTGACAGTTTAAATTCCAGATTTGACAAAACTGTGTTAGTTCGCAATCAAAATAATAAACTTGAAAATTCGGAAATAACTGAGCAGAATATGGATTATTTAGACATACCAGCATTTTTGCGACGTCAATCGGATTAATATGACCAAGAATTACATTAAGCAACGCACCCTGCGTCACGACATTCGAGCCATGGGGGTGGGGTTGCATACCGGTGAGATGGTTTATCTCACCCTAAAACCTGCGCCAGTTGATACTGGGATTGTTTTTAAGCGTGTTGATTTAAATCCAGTGGTGGAATTATTAGCTCGCGCTGAAAATGTGGGTGATACTCGGCTCTCCACTTCTTTAGGCTTTGGTAAGTCTCAGGTGTCCACTGTTGAGCATTTGCTTTCCGCGATGGCAGGTTTAGGTATTGATAATGCCTTTGTAGAGGTCACAGCGCCTGAGGTTCCGATTATGGACGGTAGCGCCAGCCCCTTTGTGTTTTTATTACAATCTGCGGGCATTAAAGAACAAGAAGCTCCCAAGAAGTTTATTCGCATTAAAAAATTAGTCAGAGTTGAGGACGGCGATAAATGGGCGATGCTTGAGCCATTTGAAGGATTTAAAGTCGCATTAGAGTTAGATTTCCAGCATCCAGTGCTAAAAAGTTCAAGCCAATCAGCCACTTTAGATTTTTCTAGCACCTCTTATGTAAAAGAAGTTTCACGTGCTAGAACTTTTGGTTTTATGGCGGATTTTGAATGGCTGCGAGCCAATAATTTAGCTTTGGGTGGCAGTTTAGATAATGCCGTGGTGCTAGATGACTCCAAGGTGGTAAATGAAGATGGCTTACGCTACCAGGATGAGTTTGTTAAGCACAAGATTTTGGATGCGGTGGGCGATTTATCGTTGTTGGGTAGAAGTTTGATTGGTGCGTTTTCGGGGTTTAAATCTGGTCACGCGCTGAACAATACGTTGTTGCGTAGGTTATTAGCTGATGCTGAGGCCTGGGAAGAGGTTATTTTTGAACAGGATGATGCCCCTATAGCTTATCAGCATCCTTTAATGGTCGCTTCAACCTAGGGTCTTTTAGATTTCTACTATTCCGGCCAAAAATCGTTGATTTTCTGTGCTTCGCTGCTCATATAAGACCCTAGTGTTTCTTAGCTAGCTTTTTTAGGGCTTGAGCCAAACTTGGCGATGCTATAGTTTCTGCGATATGCTGCATGAATTTAGCGCTAGTAGCGGATAGACTTAGTGCGCGTTTTGACTTAGGCGTGCTTGTGTTTTCTGAGCTTGGCGGGTAATCTACTTTAATCTCAATAGCTTTTAAGCCACTCCAGCGTGGATCGGTACGTAGAGCACTTAGCAAGTCTAAGGAAGCAAACCGCAGCTTGTGGCGCCAAACAGGGCTGGTGGTGTTTAAAATTAGGATGCCATCACGTAAATTGGCAACGCGGCAATGATTAGCTAAGTTGGGGTCAAGTTTAGAAATTACATCTTGATTAATTTTTTCTAAGGCTTGTACTTTGGACACGAAGCTAGCAAGCTCAGGGGCGTAGTTTAACAAGTTAGTGAATGATTTAGTTTTGCTTTGCATAGTAACAGGATAGCATAAAAAATGATAAGCAATATGGTGCGTAAAATTTTCGGTAGTCGCAATGAGCGTCTGTTAAAACAATATGGTAAAAGTGTTGAGACTATTAATAATCTCGAGCCAAAATTCAGTGCTTTAAATGATACTGAGATCCTGCAATACCAATCGCAGCTTAAACAACGTTACAAAGAAGGGGCAACGCTAGATGTATTACTGCCCGAATCCTTTGCTTTGGTGCGTGAGGCGTCTAAACGTCAATTAGGTTTAAGACACTTTGATGTGCAGTTAATAGGTGGTTTGGTCTTACATAATGGCAAAATAGCCGAAATGCGTACTGGTGAAGGCAAAACCTTAATGGCGACCTTAGCTGCAAGTTTAAATGCATTGACTGGGCATGGTGTACATATCGTAACGGTAAATGATTATTTAGCGCGTCGTGATGCAACCTGGATGTCACCGGTATACACAGCTTTAGGTTTAACTGTCGGTGTAGTTGTGCATGGTATGTCCTTAGCTGAAAAGCAAGCAGCCTATGCCGCAGATATTATTTATGGTACCAATAATGAATTTGGGTTTGATTACTTGCGCGATAATATGGCATTTGCTGCTAAAGATCGCATGCAAGGCAAGTTATATTATGCAATTGTCGATGAAGTTGATTCAATTTTAATTGACGAAGCGCGCACTCCTTTAATTATTTCTGGAGCTGATCAAGATAGTTCAGAATTATATAAAACTATTGACAAAATTATTCCACAATTAACTTTGCAAGAAGAAAAAGAAGGTCCAGGGGATTATTTTTTAGATGAAAAGAATAAACAAGCATATTTAACTGAAGCTGGTCATCAAAAAGTAGAAGAAATCTTAACTCAGATTAAGCTGTTAGGTGAAGGCACAAGTTTGTATGATGCACAAAATATTAATTTAGTGCATCATGTGTACGCTGCTTTGCGCGCTCATGCTTTATATAAGAAAGATGTTGAATATATCGTCAAAAATAACGAGGTAGTAATTGTTGACGAACATACCGGCCGCACCATGCCAGGACGCAGATGGTCAGAAGGGTTACACCAAGCGGTTGAGGCAAAAGAAGGCGTATCTATTCAAAGTGAAAATCAAACTTTAGCTTCGATTACCTTCCAAAATTATTTCCGCTTGTACGATAAATTAGCTGGTATGACAGGTACTGCTGATACTGAAGCATATGAGTTTCAACAAATTTATGGGCTAGAAGTCGTGGTGATCCCAACCAATAGAACAAATCAACGTCAAGATTTACCAGATTTAATTTATTTGACTTTGGAAGAAAAATTTGCTGCGATTATCAAGGATATTGAAGATTGTGTGACGCGCAAACAACCAGTGTTAGTGGGTACAATTTCGATTGAAACTTCGGAATTTCTATCTAACTTATTAAAAAAACATACTATTCCGCACCAAGTATTAAATGCAAAATTTCACGAAAAGGAAGCGGAGATTATTGCAGAGGCAGGTCGTCCTGGCAAAGTCACAATTGCTACTAATATGGCTGGACGAGGTACAGACATTGTCTTGGGTGGTAACCTTGAAGCTGAAATTGCCAAACAAAAAGCTAGTGCTCCGGAAGACGTGGAAATAGATATAGAAAAGCTTAAGCAAGAGTGGCAACAACGGCATGATGCTGTTATCGCAGCTGGTGGTTTACATATAGTTGGCACTGAGCGTCATGAATCTAGACGGATTGATAATCAATTGCGCGGTCGTTCTGGGCGCCAAGGTGATCCTGGCAGTACGCGTTTTTATTTATCTATACGCGATAATCTGATGCGGATATTTATTTCCGATAATTTATCTGTATTTTTGAACAAACTTGGTATGGCCAAAGGTGAAGCGATTACCGCTAATATTGTGACTCGAGCTGTTGAAAATGCGCAACGTAAAGTTGAAGGACATAATTTTGATATTCGCAAACAATTGCTGGATTACGATAACGTGGCAAATGATCAACGTAAGGTTATTTATCAGCAACGAAATGAGTTAATGGAAACTGAAAATGTTTCGGAAACTATTACTGAAATGCAACGCAATGTAATCCAATCAGTGGTCGATCAATTTATTCCGCCACAAAGCATTGAAGATCAATGGCAAGTAGCGGATTTAGAAAAATGTTTGGATCAGGAATTTGGTCAAAAAATTTCAGTGCAAGGATGGTTAGATCAAGATAAAAATCTACATGCTGAAGGCTTGGCTCAGCGTTTAATAGATTATTTCGTGAATTTACACAAACAAAAAGAACAGCAAATGGGTGCGCAAAATATGCGTCATTTAGAAAAAGTAATCATGTTAAATGTGTTAGATAGCAATTGGAAAGAACATTTAGCCACCATGGATTATGTGCGGCAAAGTATCCACTTGCGTGGTTATGCGCAAAAAGATCCCAAGCAAGAATATAAGCGTGAAGCTTTTGCTTTATTTACTAGTATGCTAGAAACTATTAAACGTGAAGTAGTGAGTTTATTAGCAAGAATTCATGTGCAGGCAGAAACTAATGTCGAAGCAGTGGATGAGGGCATGCGTAAAGAGGCTACAAAATTACAGTTTCATCATGATCAAGCAGAAACAATTATTGCTAATCCGACCGCACATAGCTCACATGAACATCAACAAGAACAGCCACAAGAACATCCACAAGAACATCCATATGTACGTGAGCAACCAAAAGTAGGCCGGAATGATCCATGCCCTTGCGGTTCTGGTAGAAAATATAAGCAGTGTCATGGTAAAATTTCTAATATTGGTGGATAGTAAGGCAACAAAGCATAAAACAGAAAGGCGAAGGCTATGTGGAAAGAATATTACCAACAGTTGCTAAAGGAATGCGCTTTAAAATTAAGCACCGAATTACCGATGATTGATTATGGCGAACTGATCTATCAAACACCAATCATAAAAGATACGCGCTGGTTAGTAATGGCTTTTAAAAATGAATATAATGTATTTGTTGAGCATATAGGATGTGCGGGAAATTTTGATCGTAGCTTAGGGGCAACATTTCGTTGGAAAGACACGGCTTTAGATTTTGCTTTACAAATGTTTTTAGTATGCAGTGGACGCTTACGTAGAAGAAATAGACATTCTTTTGCCAATTTTATCAAGGGAGCTGAGGCAGAATATGATTAGATATTTACTAATTCTTATTGGGGTTGGTGTATTAGTAATGTTTGGCGTGCATTTTTGTACTGAACAAAAATTTCATACTGGGCATAAAACAGCATCCGATGCACCACAAGCTAAAGAAGCTGCTGTTCCGGAAACTACCACAGTTACTACACCAGCTCCTACCTCTACCTCTACTTCTACGCAGCCGGTAGCACCTGTGGCAGGGCAAGATCAATCTGCTTTAGAAAAACAAGTGCAAGACCTTACCAAACGTATTCAACAAGATCAAAAGGATTCTGATGCATATTTTCAACGTGCAGTAGTGTACACAAAACTGCAGCATATTAATTCGGCAATAGATGACTATACAGCTGTTTTAGCTATCAACTCTAAATCAGCGAAGGCATTGTTTAATCGTAGTCAATTATATGCGAAGCAAGGCCAAAGGCATTTTGCTATTAGAGATCTAAACGATGCATTAGGGATCTACCCAGATCCAAGATATTATAATGCTCGCGGTTTATTAGAGATTGAGGCGGATGATCTTGATAATGCGATGCAGGATTTAAATCAGAGCATAAAACTAGATCCAAAGTATGACAAGGCTTATTATAATCGTGGCACACTTTACGAAAGACAAAGATTATTTAAAGAAGCAAAAGCCGATTACGATCAAGCTATTGCCAATAATAAAAAAGATGAAGATGACGCAGATGATGACGATGCACAAATTCGTCTAACCGAAATATATTATCGCCGTAGTATAGTGAATACCGATCTGGGCGATAATGACAATGCTTTAAATGATGCTAACTATGTTGTGCAACATTCGCCGCGAGATGCGCGCGGGTATAATTTACGTGCTGCGATTTATGATAGATTGGGTAACACAGCTGCAGCATCTAACGATGAAACTACGGCTCAGAGTATAGAGATGCAGGGAATATTGAAGAAATAGAAGTCTAAGGGCTTTTGACAATTCGCTATAGCGCGACAGAAACCATTGATTTTCGAGCATCGCAGAGCAGTATACATAGCTAGTATATGAGCAGCGAAGCACAGAAAATCAATGGTTTATGGCCGCTATAGTAGAATTGTCAAAAGCCCCTATTCTTCCATTGGCACATCGCCATTATCATCGCTGTTCACTGAAAAATTCCAATTTAAATTCTTATACTCTCCCTGCGCATCCAATGGCAGAATCGGATATTTAATCACATCAAAAAATGGCGAATAATCAAAATCACTGGGTGTAAACAAATTTGTATTGCGTTCTATTAACTCTAACTCTCTGTTCGCATTTTGACGGATCACTGGCAGAATCGGATAATTTACGCATTGAAAGGCGCTGGCGATCATCGAGGAGCAAATATCTCTGGTAGGTTGTAACGCGTTATGTTGAAACAATGAAGAACGCCAGCGACGTGGGAACAAACCCCAAGGGAAAATAAAGCGTGCTAAATCGATCAAATGACGCATATCGTAACTGCGACCGATCCTAGTAATGGCAAAATTAATTACTAACTGTCCAGCTGCCTTATTTAACCCTCGTGGACGCAAAATGCGAATATGATCATGTTCGTATCTTTGCACTGGTGACAGGATGGTTCCCAAACCAATTTCACTTTCAATTAACAATTGGGTATCCTCGGGATAGGTGCTAATCCTGCTCACTATTTCTCTAAAGCGTGGGTCGCGGATATCTGCAAGGCGACCAATATATAAGGCTGCGTGTGACCAAGGGCTTTGTGTGACGTGCTTGATAATCAAAGATGCGCGGCTGCGTCCCTCAATTAGGATCACGTCACAAGATCTGACTTCTTGGCAAACTTTGTTGAAATCACTCAAGTAACCGCGTTTTGGTGGTGTCTCTTTGAGTAACCATAGGCTGACCTTTTCGATGATCCATTCGGCAATATTCTTCATATAGCTAGTATAAGGTATATTTGTGTATAAATTGGGTGTATAAATGGGTTGTATGCTTATACAGGTTATGGTATATTAACTTTCTTATAACTTTTGCTAACTGAATAATTCTAAATTTTCTAAATTAATGAGGTCATTATGTTTGTATCTACACTTGGTATGCCTAGAGAACAGGTATTATGTGCATTATATAACCATGCACTTTCCATTAAACAGAAAAAAGCAAAAGCGCAGGCGGCTATAGAAGGGCGCCCATATCTCGAGGAGGTAGATACCTCAAAAATTTCATCCGAGGACATCATGTTTTCTGTTTTTCCAACGGAATTATCTTTCATTTATAATCGTACAAACCTTCTAAATTATGGTGAGGTGGGGCTTTATGTGGATCTTACCAATCCCGATGGTTTTGAATCAGATAGATATGATGATGAAAATGGTGCTGGTGCTGCTGATACAGCATTAGTTTATGTACGTAGAGTGTTCGAAGATTCAATTCGCGATCAAACGACTGTTTTACGTAAAGCGCATGACGAACTACAGGCACGCAAAGCAGCTGAAGCTCAAGCTGCTGCGGAAGCAGAATCTGACCAATCGCCAATGCGACGACTAAGAAAATCCCTAACTGGCCTAAAGGTGGATGTTGTCGCTCCAGTTGTACGATTCACAGAAGGCTTAAATTCTCCGCGTGCTGCTACTACCAGCCCACGTGGTAGTAATTTGAGTCCAGGATCTGCTGTTAGCGCTACTTCATCTTTGCCATCATTTGTTCCTTCTAGAGCTCACTCTGGCAGTTTCAATGCCCCAGCTTCTGTTCAATCAAGTCGAGATACCTCACCAGTACCGCCAATGGATCGAGGATTTAGCACAAGCTCACTAAAAGGTTAACCATTGACTATGCTTCTCAGTTGTATTATGCACACATGCAAAAAACAACTGTTGAAGCTGCTGTGTGATTGGTCCTGGTTTACCTGATCCAACTTGACGATCGTCTATGCTGCAGATAGGAGTGATTTCTGCTGCTGTACCGGTAAAAAACACTTCATCAGCAGTATATAATTCATCGCGGCTGATATTGCGCTCTACAATTCCAATACCTAGTTCTTGCGCAAAAGTTATTACAGATCCCCTAGTTATTCCTGCTAAACATGAGCTTAACATTGGGGTATAAAGTTCGTTCTTGCTCACTAAAAAAATATTTTCCCCAGATCCTTCAGCAACATAACCTTGCGTATCTAATAAAATCGCTTCTTGATAACCACTAGCTTGTGCTTGCTGATGCGCGAGTACCGAATTGATATAATGTCCCGTAACTTTGGCTTTAGTCATTGCAGAATTAATATGTGGGCGCGAAAAAGAAGAAACTTCTGCTTTGATGCCATTTTTTATAGCATCTGCGCCAAGATAAGCATCCCATTCCCAAGCTGCAATTGCAACGTGAGTGCGAATACCTTTTACAGAAATTCCCAGCGCATCATCACCATAAAAACAAATTGGACGTATATAAGCAGCTTGTAATTTATTAGCGCGTATTACTGCAATAATTGCGGCAATAATTGTATCTTGATCAAAATCAATATGCATGTTCAGGATTTTTAAAGAATCAAATAAACGGGCGACATGATCTTGTAAGCGAAAAATAGCTGGTCCTTTTTTCGTGCTATAAGCGCGAATACCTTCAAATACACCAGTGCCATAATGCAAACCGTGTGTTAAAACATGGATTTTTGCATCTTGCCATGGCACTAGTTTTCCGTCAAACCAAATTTGTCCAGGTTTGTCAGCCATTGACATAGCTTTACTCCGCCATATTATACTATTGTTAATATAGCATCTATCGTATGTTATGCTAAATTAAAGAGTGAGGATTAAAAAACTGTGCAAATAGCATGCCCAACCTGTAAGAAAAAACTTGAATGGGATTCGAGCAATTCATATCGCCCATTTTGCACTGAACGTTGCAAATTAATTGACCTAGGCGCATGGGCAGATGGTTCATACTCGATGCCCGACGACAATGCCGAACCATTTACAGAAGATAAACCAATTGATGAAGAATAAACTGCAGCAAAATTCAAATATTATGCATTTTATGCAGGCACAAAATTGTCATGATTTTGCTGAATTATATCAATGGAGCATACAACTACGCGCAGATTTTTGGCAAGCAGCAGTTGCCGCGTTGCAGATCAAATTTCAGCAAAAATATCGGCAAATTCTTGATTTAAGTGAAGGCGTTGCTAAACCTAATTGGTTAGTTGGTGCAAAGCTAAATATAATTGAGAGTTGTTGGCAGGCAGATACTAATGCTATTGCTATTGTATTTGCAGATGATAAACAACAAATTCAAACCATCACCTATGGACAATTAAAAATTTTAAGTGCGCGCGTAGCAAACTCATTAATAAAATTAGGATTTGTAGCAGGCGATGCGATTGCGATCGATATGGTAATGACAGTAGAGGCAGTGGCGATTTATCTTGGCATTATTCAAATAGGTGGTATTGTTGTTGGGATTGCAGATAGTTTTGCAGCAGCTGAAGTGCACAAACGTTTATCTATTGCTAAAGCCAAAGCAATTTTCACCCAAGATATATTATTACGTGCTGGAAAACAACATCCACTATACGAAAAAATAATCGATGCAGAACTACCATTAGCAATAGTAGTGCCGCGTTTAGCAGAATTAAATGTCAAACTGCGTGCCACCGATCTAAGCTGGCAACAATTTCTAGTTGCAAATAGCGAGTTTGCTGCAATTGCTTGTGATCCACATGCGCCAATTAATATATTATTTTCCTCTGGTACTACTGCAGAACCAAAAGCAATAGTCTGGGATCATACCTCCGCAATTAAAGCTGCTATTGATGGTTATTTATATCAAGATCTAAAACCTGGAGATCGTATTGCTTGGCCATCAAGTTTGGGTTGGATGATGGGGCCATGGTTAATCTTTGCAACACTTATCAATAAAGCTACTATGGCTTTGTTTTATGATGCTCCAAATACCCTGCAATTTACAGAGTTTGTGGCCAAAGCCCAGATCACGGTGTTAGGTTTGGTGCCAAGTTTAATAAAAAATTGGCGGTTGCATAATTATCTTGCTGCTGTAGATTGGTCACAGATTAAATTATTTACTTCAACAGGCGAAACTTCCAATCCTGATGACATGCAATATTTAATGCAATTAACAGATGCGCCAGTGATTGAATATTGCGGTGGTACAGAAATTGCTGGAGCTTACATTACTAGTACTTTATTGCAAGATAATTTGCCAGGATTATTTAGTACTCCCGTCTTAGGCTTAGATTTAAAATTATTAGATGAAAATGGCAAAGAAACTGATAAAGGCAAAATAGCATTAGTGCCTCCCACAATGGGCTTATCGCGTGTTTTATTAAATCGTGATAATTATCAGGTTTATTATTCAGGCATGCCACAAACTCAAGATGGCGTTATATTGCGTCGCCATGGTGATCAAATGCAACGCTTAGCCAATGGTTATTATCGCTCCTTAGGTCGCGCAGACGATAGTATGAATTTGGGTGGTATTAAAATTAGCGCTGCGGAAATAGAACAATGTTTTGTTGGCATGCCACAAATAGTAGAAACAGCAGCCATAGGTTTAAACCGTAATGATAATCCAACCGAATTAGTTATTTTTGTAGTCGCGACTAATGCCAAGAATTTAGATCTTCAAATATTACAGCAAAAGTTACAACAAGCAATTAATCAAAAATTAAATCCCTTGTTTAAAATTTCTGCAGTCAAGATTGTTGAGGCCTTACCAAGGACCAATTCCAATAAAATTATGCGTCGGGTTTTAAGAGAGCAATTAAGGGAGGATACATAATGCCAAAAATGCCAAAAATGCCAAAAATGACGGCAAATGCGCAACAACAATTAACAAAATTACGTAGAGGTGAAACTCTGGGGATTAATATAAATTTTGCTAGATCTAATATTGATCGTGATGGATATTTTGAAATTATGTCTGCAATTATGGCGATCCCAGGATATGCCAAAACTATTATTAGCTTAGATTTTTTTTATAATAATATTAATCTGACAGAATATCATTTTGAAGATTTTCTAGCACTGAACACTGTAAATCTCAGGAACAATTATCTTGCAACAACTGTCCGAGTGTATACTGCGCCAGATTCGCCATTAACGCTCAAAGCATATTTTGTAAATGTGGTATATATAAGAGTGCCACCTCTATCCACTGTACCAATAAAATCTAAACATAGTAATGGTCAACTGGATGGAGCAGTGATGCATGTGTATAAGGAACAAATGTCCGCTGTAACTGATCGTTTAGACTATGAGTTTGTTCCAAGTCCTAATGACTTTGTAATTGTTAGTGCCCCAGAAGATGAGATGCCACCACAACCAGTCCAGCATTTAAAAATCAGCTAATAGGGATGTTACCATTAAATTATTTGTTGCCAAAGACTGTAAACCAAAAGTAGAAAAATTTGCTCATATGACAGTTAATATAGTCGAAATGGTACCAGCATCTCCAGATTATAATCATGTTACGCATGCTCATACAAAACCAAGACCAGTAATTTAACGCGTATAAAACAATCCGCCATTATTTGGATCCAGAGGAGCCGTAATTGGTTCCTCTGCCCAATGGCTAATATAGTCACTCATCCATTGTAACCATGCCGCTTGCAGATCATCAATTGATAGACCATACACTTGCGTGATGGCTTGATTAAAATCTTTGGTATTTCCGATGGCATTTAAAGTATCGGTGATCTTGTCATGGCCGTATTTATCTACTAAATAATGCACAAAACTAAAAGCTTGTTGATAGGATAATAATGCTTCATTGTAATTGGTAGAAACAATAGTTTCATTAATATTTGCCCAAAGAATTAAATTATTACCATTATATGCAATCGCTAATAAATTAATTAATGGTTTTACTCCATGTTGATATTCTTCAAATTTAGCAATGCCTTCGTTAAACCAACGTGGGCAATATGTGCTGGCAAGATCAGCGACAATTGCATGTGTGTATTCATGCACGATGGTACTTTTGACTTGATTATAACGATTGGTGTTAGTAGTCATCACAATACGCATTTTGCCGTCAAATGCACCTTCTGACCAAATCGGTGCGCCATTTAATTCTTGTCGGTATTCATCAATGGTATACACTAATACCGGAATTTTATGGATTGGCTTATAAGCAAAATCTACATCAACTCCACGTCTTGCTTCGTCAAGAATATCGTTAATATCAAAACCAGGTAGATTTTCCAGGGATTGATCAATCTTGACTACAAAAAAAGCATTATAACGCTCGTCCATGGCATTTTCTGTGTTGGCTTCAGCGCGTATTTTTGTTAAACGGTCTTGAATTTGCTGATTATCTGGCATAATGTCTGCGCCTTTTTGCCAAGCATTTACTGCAGCATCCATATTTTGATTCCAATATTCAATATCGCCAAGTAATAAATAAGCATTAGCATTGCGGGGATTTAATTCAATTGCTTGTTGTGCAAGTGCTTTAGCTTCACTATGTGATTCCGAATTATATGCTTGATCCTTTTTATTTTGATATAAATCCATGCCATGTTCAAAATAAACATTTGATAAATTATTTTTAAATGCTGCATTGCCGGCGTCAATGGCCAAAGCTTTGTCTAAATAATCTTCAGCTTGTTCCCATTGTTTTTGCGAAGCGAGTTGTACACCATAATTATTGTAAGCAATAGCTAAGGATTGTTTGGCTTTGGCATCGCTTGGATTATTTTGCGTTGCTTTTTCTAACTGTTGGATTATTACCTGCCAATCTTGTTGCGGTTGTTGAGCTTGTTGGTTGGTCGTGGAGTCTAAATCAGCAAAAATGGGCGCAAAAACACCAGCAGAGGTGTATATTAAAAAAATGACTATCAGCTTTGAAAAATGCATAATATTAAGCATAAGTTATGAATTTGGATATTGCAAAAAACGTAGCAATCTATTAGACTAGCATAAAATGAAATGGCGATGAATATGACACAGAACTTAGATTTAGCCCGCAAGACACTGCTGGAACCAGCAGGATTAACTGATCTCGAATTAGAAACAGTGCTCGGCAGCATACTCGGACATGCTGTCGATAGCGCAGATTTATATTTTCAAGGTATTCGACAAGAATCTTGGACTTTAGAGGATGGCATTATTCAAGATGCCTCTTACAGTGTTGATCATGGTGTTGGCGTGCGCGCGCTTAGCGGCGAAAAAACTGGTTTTGCTTATTCAGATGATATTATCTTACCTGCTTTGCAACAAGCAGCAAGTGCAGCGCGTACTATTGCGGTAACAGGTAAAAGTGCGAACTTAAAAGCGTGGGGCAATAAAATTATCAACCCACATGAATTATATTCTGCTTATGATCCATTATTGTCTTTAAGTGACGCAGACAAAATTGCCTTGCTACACAGTGTGAATACAGCTGCGCGCAAAGAAGATCCACGTGTACAACAAGTGACTGTATCATTATCTGGATCACATCAAGTTGTGTTGGTGGTTGCAAGTGATGGGACGCTAGCTGCTGATGTACGACCGATGGTACGTTTAAATGTAAACGTGCTTGTGGAGCATAATGGCAAACGCGAACGAGGATCTCATGGTGGCGGTGGACGCTTAAATTATACATTATTTACCGAGAAAAATTTAGCTATTGATTATGCCAAAGAAGCTGTGCGTCAAGCTTTGGTGCGATTAGATGCTGTAGATGCTCCTGCAGGCATTATGCCGGTAGTTTTAGGATCAGGATGGCCTGGAGTATTGTTACACGAGGCAGTTGGCCACGGACTAGAGGGAGATTGCAATCGTAAACAAAGTTCAGTTTTTGCAGGAAGAATTGGTGAAAGAGTTGCAAGCACGCAATGCACTGTTGTAGATGATGGTACTTTGTCGGGTCGCAGAGGTTCACTGAATATAGATGATGAAGGCACACCAACTCAATGTACAACTTTAATTGAGAACGGCATTTTAAAAGGCTACATGCAAGATAAACTAAATGCGCATTTAATGGACAGCGCTTCAACAGGCAATGGCCGACGCGAGTCATATGCGCATGTACCAATGCCACGCATGACTAACACCTACATGTTGGCTGGCAAATATGATCCAGCGGAAATTATTGCTTCAGTTGAAAAAGGTATCTATGCGGTTAATTTTGGTGGTGGTCAAGTAAATATTACAAGCGGTAAATTTGTATTTAATGCTAGCGAGGCATATTTAATTGAAAATGGTAAAGTAACCAAACCAGTTAAAGGCGCAATGTTAATCGGTAGTGGTGCAGAAGTATTAATGAAAGTAAGCATGGTGGGCAATGATCTGGCTTTAGATAATGGCACAGGAGTTTGTGGTAAGGAAGGACAATCTGTGCCGGTGGGTGTAGGGCAACCAACCTTATTAATAGATGAGTTAACTATAGGCGGCACCAGATGATTAGCAACAATGATTTACAGCAAATAATCCAGAACATGATTCAAACCGCAATGCAAGAACCGGAGGTTAGTGCCGTTGAAGTTGGTGGTAGTTTAGATTCCGGATTAACAGCTTCGGTGCGTTTGGGTGAAGTAGAAAATATAGAATTTAACCGCGATAAATCGCTGGGAATTACTGTATATAAAGGCCAACGTAAGGGCAGTGTATCAATCACCGATTTATCTGCTGACGCAACCAATTCTGCTATCAAAGCTGCGTGTCGTATTGCGCAATACACCGAGCCAGATCCATATTCAGGTTTAGCGGATAAAGAGCTATTAGCAAAAGAACTTAAAGATCTAGATTTATCGCATCCAGCCGCTGTTACTGCTGAACAAGCAATTGAATATGCCAAGCAATGTGAAGCAGCAGCCTTAAGCTTTGATAAACGCATTAGCAATTCTGATGGTGCAAGTTTTTCTACTTACGAACAGTATTATGTTTATGCTAATAGCGATGGCTTTCTTGGAGCATATCCAACTACTAGATATTCTGCGCATTGCATTCCAATCGCGGAATATATGGGACACAAGCAACGCGACTTTGATTATACCGTGGCGCGTGATATGCATGATTTAGCAAATTTAACAGAAATTGGCACCAAAGCTGCAACTAAGACTATTGCTCGTCTTGGTGCTAAGCAAATTAAAACCTGTGTTGCTCCAGTATTATTAATACCAAAAATTGCTTCTAACTTTTGGTCTACACTTATTGCTGCAATTTCAGGTGGTAGCTTGTATCGCAAAACTACCTTTTTATTGGATAGTATAAATACCAGTGTTTTACCGAGTTTTGTGCATTTGCGCGAAGAACCACATTTACGCAAAGGTTTGGCAAGCGCACCATTTGACGATGAAGGTGTTGCAACTTATGCCAAAGATATTATTAATGCCGGCGTGATTAAAACTTATATCTTAAGCTCTTATTCAGCACGACGCTTAGGTTTGCAAACTACAGCCAACGCTGGTGGTGCCCACAATGTGTTAGTAACACCAGGCAATGATAGTTACGAAGCTTTAATTAAGAAAATGCATACTGGTTTGATAGTCACTGAATTATTGGGTCAGGGCACAAATTTAGTTACTGGTGATTATTCGCAAGGCGCTGCAGGTTTTTGGGTGGAGAATGGTAGCATTCAATATCCAGTAGAGGAGATCACTATTGCTGGCAATTTTAAGGATTTGTTTAAAAATTTAGTGGCGATTGGTCAGGATGTTGATCGCAGGACAAGTATTTTAACTGGATCGGTATTGCTAGAATCAATGACTATAGCCGGAAGTTAAGATCCTAAGGCTGTCTTACACGGTGATACTTGATCATTATTTTTGCCTGAATCCATCATATTCTTAGCCACTACCGCGGCTATTCCAGCAGGCCCTGCCATAGCGCCAGCCATATTCGCTATCATGCCGGTACCAGCGATGCTTGCTGCAGATCCTATCACACCCATTGGGTTCAAGCTAACTTGCGGTTTTGAAACTGTACCGGTAATACTAACTAATTGTGCTATATTAAATTGTGATACATCAATTGAGGAAGTACTAAGCGTGGTTTTTGGAGTGATACTAAAATCAATCCTACCATTCCTTAGATCAAGTTGTCCGTTACCCAAAACATGAACACTTGCAGCTTCAAATCCGATACCATTTTTAGCATATGCTATTCCGTTATCTACTTGAAAATTAACAACACCGCAAGTGAAAGTTGTACTTGGTTGACGTTTATCAAAGGTGATAATGCCGGAAAGAATGGTGCTAAAAGTGTCGGTCATTCCCGCGTTAGAATTAATATATTGACCAGGTCCTGCAGTTGCTAGAATATGTCCTTTCAAATTCGCAACGATATCGTACAAACTATTGCCGGCACTGTGTAAGTTTGCATTTAAGTCTATATAGCTGCCGCTGATGGGAGATTTTGTCATCACTGAGTTCAAGATAGTTTCAAAGTTTAAATGCGTGCTATTAAGACTAAAGTTGAGCGTGGCTGGATTAGCTTTCAAATCATAAGTTAAATCTGCGTTAATTGTGCCTTCAGCATAATTAACCGGGGGTTTAAATGTTAAATGTACTACGTTGTTATTAGCTTGAATATATATGTTAGCATCATTTAATACTATTTTATCTAAAGTTAAAGTTTTAATCTTAATTGGCAAATCTACATCAACATTTTGTAGATACTGCAAAGGCAGTTGCACATGTGGTACGCTATATTCGCCATTATTAGAATTATTTTTGTTTGTAAAATCATTAGTATCAAATACTGGAATTTGAAATTCACCACTGATGCTAGTTGGATTATGCTTTATTAATAATCGCCCGGTGATATGATTAGATTTAATATCCAGCTTATCTAGCACAAATTGAGTTTGATTATCATTTATACTCGAGACTACCGCGTCTAGATCGACGGGAATATTATTATAGGAGCCAGTGGCACTTAATTTAAAATCTCTGAGAGTACCTTCGCTAATCATAGCTAATTTTTTGATCTCAATCTGATCAGGCGGATTCTTATCTTTGGTGTAAGTTATGATGCCATCTACTATTGAAACGCGGCCAACGCTAAAATCAAAATTGGAATTACCTTTGGCTATTTGTGATGTTTGTTTAAAATCCCAATTATTTTGTCCGTCGGTAGTTTCTAACACTAAATTGCTGGTATCAAACTTTACAGAACTTACATGTATTTGTTTTGATAATAATTTAAGCAGACTAAATTTTAAATCAAGAGTTTTTACCGACAGCATAATTGGTTGAGTGCTTTGCGCAAAATTGGCAACTGTTACATTATGTAAACGTACATGCGGCGCCAGATCCCAAGATATTCTAAACTCTACGTTATCATCCAAAGTTATTTTACGTTGTATTTGAGCACCGAGTTGCGAAACAATCCTACGTTTAACATCTTGAGGATTTAAGAAAAGTCTATAGAGTGTAAAGGTAAGAAAATATATAGCCAATAGCCCAGCTAGTGCATAAACTATGTACTGTCTCAATTTGCTAGTATTAGTAATCATCTTCTAATGTTAGAGGGGAACCCTAATTTTGCCAAATAGGTCAATATAATTTGACACAGTTTTATGTTTCATCCCGGGATCTGAACCTTATAATGCCTGTACTACCGCTAAACTGCTTAGCAGTTTCTTTAAGCCACTCTCCAATTCTACCAATCGTTGTTGCTCTTGCTGCACAACCTCAGTTGGAGCTTTGTTGACATATGCAGGATTGGCTAACTTTTCTTGTACCTTTTGTAGGTCTTTGTTTAACTTTTCAATTTCCTTATTTAGTCTAGTTATTTCAGCATCTTTATCAATCAAACCTTGCATAGGGATTAGTATTTGTAAATTGCCTGCAAGCGCAGTTGCTGCTGCTGGTGCCTTTTGGTTCGTTGGTAACCAATCGATGGCAGAAAGCTTAGCCAAACTTTGCAGTAAAGCAAAATGTTTGTGCAATTCTGCTTGTTGTCTAGGATTAGCATTCGCAATAATTAAAGGTAACGCCTTATTAGGCGAAATATTCATTTCACCGCGAATGTTGCGTACCGCGATTATAATTTGTTGTAATTGTTGTACAAGTTCTTCAATATCTATGGCAATTAAACTCAAATTTGGTAAAGGGAATTCATGCGTGATCAAGTGATTTATGGGATCAATTTTTTGCCATATTTCTTCTGTGATAAAAGGCATAATCGGGTGCAGTACTTGTAAAATCTCACCTAATACATCGCGCAAAGTTACTTGGCTACTAATTAATTCCTCAGGGCTAACATTAGGATTATTTAATACTGGCTTAGACAACTCTAGATACCAATCACAAAACTCATTCCAGGTAAATTCATAAATAGCTTGGGTCGCTAGATCAAAACGATAGTCATCAAAATATGCAATGTATTGATGCTTAACATCTTGCCAGCGCGAGATGATCCATTTATCAGCAACATTCAGTGGTTTTGCGGTCGCACCAGCAGGTAGCTGCTCGATATTCATAAATACGTACCGTGCTGCATTCCATAACTTGGTACAGAAATTGCGATAACTTTCGAGACGTTTGAGATCAAAACGTAAATGTCGCCCAGTAGTTGCTAAAGAACAAAATGTACAACGTAAAGCATCAGTGCCGAAAGCTGGAATTCCATCTGGAAATTGTTTTGTGGTATCTTGGCGGATCTTGTTGGCCATTTGTGGCTGCATGAGACCTTTGGTGCGTTTGTTTAATAAATCATCCAAACTTATGCCATCTATTAGATCTAAAGGATCAATAATATTGCCTTTAGATTTAGACATTTTTTGTCCGTTTTGATCTTGAATTAGACCATGAATGTACACTTCTTTAAACGGTACCTTACCGGTAAATTTAAGACCAAACATAATCATGCGCGCTACCCAAAAGAAGATTATGTCAAAGCCAGTTACAAGTACATTGGTAGGATAATACGTTTTTAATTCCTCGGTATTCTCGGGCCAACCTAAAGTAGAAAAAGGCCACAAGGCAGCAGAAAACCAGGTGTCTAATACATCTGGATCTTGTTTCAGCTCTAAATCTGCAGCAAGTTTGTAAAACTCGCGCACTGCAGTCTCATCCTCACCCACATATATATTTCCTGACGTATCATACCAAGCAGGAATACGATGTCCCCACCAGAGTTGACGACTAATGCACCAATCTTGAATATTATGCATCCATTCAAAATAGGTTTTGGACCAATTTTCCGGAATAAATTTAATAGCTCCAGATTCAACAGCATCGATGGCTGGTTTGGCTAAAGATTCAATTTTTACAAACCATTGATCAGTTAAATACGGCTCAACTACTGTGTGACTGCGATCGCCACGTGGGATTTTATGTAAGTGATCCACAATTTTTTCTAGCAGATTTGCCGCAGTCAAATCATCTACTACTTTAGCGCGTGCCACAAAACGATCTAAGCCTTGATAACGTGGTGGAACATTATTATTTAATTTTGCATCAATGGTGAAAATATTTATTTTTTCTAAATTATGGCGCTCTCCAACTGCATAGTCATTAAAATCATGTGCAGGAGTAATTTTTACGCAACCGCTACCAAACTCTGGATCGACATATTCATCTGCAATAATCGGAATCAAACGATTAGTTAAAGGCAATGCCACTTGTTTGCCAATTAAATGTTTATAGCGTGGATCTTCCGGATGCACTGCAACTGCAGTATCGCCTAACATAGTTTCTGGACGCGTTGTAGCGACAATGATAAATTCGTGTGAATCTTGAATGGGATATTTTATGTGCCATAAATGCCCTTTCTCTTCTTCAGATACAACTTCCAAATCCGAAATGGCGGTGTGCAAAATCGGATCCCAATTTACTAACCGTTGGCCACGATAAATTAGACCATCGCGATATAGTTGAATAAAGGTTGTTTGCACTGCCTTGGATAAGCCAGGATCCATGGTAAATCT
>Ga0206842_1020_pt1 | contig 53364 bp, 57 predicted proteins | sample Alteio_BWOrgCont_23_FD_152861 | JGI IMG/M metagenome (GOLD analysis project Ga0206842, IMG submission 152861) | Enriched cells from forest soil in Barre Woods Harvard Forest LTER site, Petersham, Massachusetts, United States -... | ecosystem: Environmental > Terrestrial > Soil > Temperate forest >...
TCGGCTTTTTTCTTTGTCGCCGTTTCAAGCGCTGCTTCTATGGCTTGAAAAATAACTTCCCTATCCACACCTTTTTCGTTGGATACAGCTTCTACCACCAATAAGATTTCTTTGTTCATGGCGCGACCCCATATACATCATCAAAAATGGATTTCACCAACCAAGTTTGCCTTTTCAATCGCTGAAAACGACAACTTCACTTCTTGCTCAACTCCATCAACGAGAAGATAAATATCTTCTCCATCCACTCGCTGCAACACTCCATTAAATTGTCGACGACCATTTAAAGGAGCATGCAAACGTATCTTCACCTTTTTGCCTATCACCTTGCCAAAGTGTTGCAGATCAAACAATGGCCGATTAATGCCTGGAGATGAAACCTCGAGAAAATACTTGTCCCGAAAGGTATCTGCCACATCCAGCATGGCGCTCAGCTGACGGCTAACACGTGAACAATCATCCACTGTGACACCGTTGTTGCTGTCTATATAAATGCGAAAAACCATTTGTCCGCCTTGCGGCAAGGTTTCGCAACCCAGCAACTCAAACCCCATGGAACCAACCAGGGTTCCTAACCTTTCTTTCAGTACGGGATCAATTTGTCTCATCTTTCATCCCCCATACAAAAAATGGGCTTTCGCCCATCGCTTTACTATCCTAAATAAAAAACCCCATAAGGGGTTTTCTATTTTTTACTTTAATTTGGTAGCGGGGGCAGGATTTGAACCTACGACCTTCGGGTTATGAGCCCGACGAGCTACCAGACTGCTCCACCCCGCAGTAACGGCCGCTATTCTATTAAATTTTTGGATTTCCAGCCAGCGATTATCGAGGGAATTTTCAGAATATGCCAATTCTCCATTGCGGCGATACCTCAGCCCAACCTGCGCCACTGAATATTACAACGTTGAAAATGTTTTCTTTTTAAAAACCGGACATAACAAAAGCCAAATTGTTGTCATTACCGCAACCATAAGAAGAAGTATCAGAATCACTGGAAGTGATGTATTTATCCCACTCTCTCATGGCGATCCCGAAATCAAGGTAGGCGAGTATATTCTTGAACCGATGGAATCCGTCGAGTTTGGACGTATTGCTGCGCAAAAGGCAAAACAAGTCATTATCCAGAAAGTGCTGGAAGCTGAACGCGCGCAAATCGTCAATGCGTACAAGGAAAAAATGGGTCAGCTCATCATGGGTACCGTCAAGAAAGTGACCCGTGATTTTATCGTGCTCGATCTTGGCAGTAATGCAGAAGCCTTGTTATTACGTACCGAAATGATTCCGCATGAAGCAGTGCGTGTGGGTGACCGTGTCCGTGCTTATCTTTACGATATTGCGACGGATACTGGCAAGAGCCCACAAATTCTCGTTAGTCGTACGCGTGCAGCAATGCTGATCGAATTATTTAAAATTGAAGTGCCAGAAATCGGTGAAGAACTCATCGAGGTTCGTGCGGCAGCTCGCGATCCTGGCTCACGTGCCAAGATTGCGGTTAAAACCAATGATGGTCGTATCGATCCAGTGGGAGCCTGTGTTGGCATGCGTGGTTCACGTGTGCAGGCCGTTTCCGGTGAGCTGGGTGGTGAACGTATTGATATCGTGCTGTGGGATGATAATCCAGCGCAATTAGTGATTAATGGCATGTCACCAGCAGAAGTCGCATCCATTGTGGTGGATGAAGATACGCACACCATGGATATTGCTGTAAAAGCAGATCAATTATCCCAGGCCATTGGTCGTCATGGACAGAATGTCAAATTAGCCAGTGAATTGACTGGCTGGACTTTGAATGTCATGACAGTGGAAGAAGCCAATGCCAAATCTGCTGCTGAAGGCGAGAAAGTCTTTCAGTTATTCCAGGATAAATTGGGAATTGATTCCGACATGGCAGAAGTATTGGCCAATGAAGGTTTCTCGTCGCTGGAAGAAATTGCTTATGTTCCTGTCCAGGAGTTACTGGAAATTGATGGCTTTGATCAGGGTTTGGTGAATGTCTTGCGTGAACGTGCAAAAGCAGCCTTGTTGACCCAGGCTATTGCAGAAGAACAAGCGCTTGAAGTGGAACCGGCAAGTGATTTGCTGGAAATGGAAGGTATGGATAAGCATACTGCCTATATTCTTGCTAGCCATGGTGTCGTCACGCGTGAAGATCTTGCAGAACAATCCGTGGATGATTTGCTGGAGTTTGGTGAGTTTAATGAAGAAAATGCGGCTAAATTAATAATGACAGCCCGTAAAATATGGTTTGATTAGCTTTCTGAAGCTGGAGGCAGGTCCGCGTGGTAGAAAAAGTAACACAAGAGTTGGAAAAAGATGATGATGGCGTGCCCTTCGAGGAATTTGCCAAGAGTATCGGCATGTCGGCCGATCGTCTGCGCGAACAATTTGCTGCTGCTGGTATCATGGTGGGTAAGTTTGTCAGCGAAGAAAAAAAACAGGGATTGCTGCGTTATCTGCAAAAAAATCATGGAACCAAACAGGATGCAGCTCCAGATAAAATCGTATTGCGACGTGCAAAAATCAGCGAAATCAAATTAGGTGGTTCACACGGCGGCGGCAAGACAGTCAGTATTCAGGTGCGTAAAAAGCGTACGTATGTCAAACGTCCGTCAGCGGATGAAGAAGGCAGAAAGACTGAAGAAGAACTCGCAGCCGGAAACACAGCGGTAGCTGAAACCACACTTACCGTTGTTGAAACAGGGGAAACACCTGCTGTTGAATTAGTTGCTACACCTGAAGTAACAGCAGAAACGCCTGTTACTTATACAGAAGAGACACCTGCTGCTGCTCCAACAGATGAAAAAGCAGACGATAAAACGCGAGCAGCTACTGCCAAGCGCAAGGACAAACATCGTACAGCTGATGAAGATGAGATCGAAGCTGAAAAAACCCGCAAAAAGAAAAAAGTCCGTGATACTTCACGTGACAGTGACAAAAATTTCCAGGCATTACTGGCAAGAGGCGCAGATTTAAGTCGTGTATTCAAGGCGAGTGAAGAAGACCTCGATAATGGATTCCGTAAATCTGGCAAATCACGTTCAGGCGCACATGCCAAAGTAAAAGTACAGGCATTCACCCGACCGACCGCACCCATGATTCACGAAGTAGATGTTCCTGAAACCATACAATTGGGCGAATTGGCACAACGTATGTCTGTCAAGGCAGCAGAAGTCATCAAAGTATTGCTGAAAATGGGCATTATGGCGACGATCAATCAGGTGCTGGATCAGGATACTGCCTTGCTGGTGGTAGAAGAAATGGGACATAAGGCAAAGCCAGTCAGTTCAGATGCGATTGAAGAAGCACTCGCGAAATCACTCGAAATTCAGGGCGAAGCTCAGCCTCGTCCGCCGGTTATTACCATCATGGGTCATGTTGACCATGGTAAAACCACATTGCTCGATTATATTCGTACGACCAAAGTTGCAGCTTCTGAAGCGGGTGGTATTACCCAGCATATTGGTGCGTATCATGTGCAAACACCTAAAGGCACGATTACTTTTCTCGATACTCCGGGCCATGCTGCTTTTACCGCAATGCGTGCGCGTGGTGCCAAGCTGACGGATATCGTCATTTTGGTCGTCGCTGCTGATGATGGTGTCATGCCGCAAACGATTGAAGCGATTCAGCATGCGAAAGCTGCGAATGTTCCGATTGTCGTTGCTGTCAACAAGATGGATAAGCATGGTGTAGAGCCTGATCGTGTCAAACAGGAATTAGTGCAGCATAATCTGGTGCCAGAAGAATGGGGCGGTGATGCCATGTTCGTGCCGATTTCAGCGAAAACCGGTATGGGAGTGGATAATCTGCTGGATTCCGTGCTGGTACAGGCAGAAGTTCTTGAATTAAAAGCCGTGGCAAATTGGCCAGCGCGTGGTGTGGTGATTGAATCACGTGTCGATCGCGGACGCGGTGCGGTGATGAGTGTGTTAGTGCAGCAAGGCACTTTGCGCAAAGGCGATATTATTCTTGCTGGTCTTGAATTTGGTCGTATCCGTGCATTATTTGATGAAAACGGCAAGCCAATTGAAAGTGCCGGTCCATCGATTCCAGTGGAAGTATTGGGATTATCTGGTGTGCCACAAGCGGGTGATGATTTTATTATCGTGCCGGATGAAAAACGTGCGCGTGAAGTCGCATTATTCCGTCAGAACAAGGCGCGCGAAAGTAAATTATTGCGCCAGACACCCAAACTTGAAGATTTGTTGCAGCGTATTGAAGATGAAAAAACCGTTACCACGACACTTAATATCGTATTGAAAGCGGATGTGCTGGGTTCAGTGGAAGCGCTGAAACAGACACTGACGGAATTATCGGGTTCAGAAGTTAAAGTCAATGTGATCTCAAGCGGTATTGGTGGTATTAACGAAAGTGATGTCAATCTTGCGATTGCTTCCAAAGCCATCATCATAGCTTTCAATGTGCGAGCGAATGCGGATGCACGCAAATTGATGGAAGTAAATTCTATTGATGTTCATTATCACAATATTATTTACGATGTGATCAATCTCGTGAAGAAAGCCATCAGTGGTGCGCTTGCTCCAGAAATTCACGAAAAAATCCTGGGTCTTGCACAAGTGCGAGAAGTTTTCCGTTCTTCGAAAACGGGAGCGGTCGCTGGTTGTATGGTGATAGAAGGCTTGATTAAACGTAATTTCCCGATTCGTGTATTGCGCGATAACATTGTCATCTTCCAGGGTTCACTCGAATCATTGCGTCGTTTCAAGGATGACGTTTCTGAAGTGCGTAATGGCATGGAATGTGGTATTGCGGTCAAGAATTATAACGACATCAAAGTTGGCGATCAGATTGAAGTCTTTGAAAAAATCGAAGTGAGACGAGAAATTTAATGAAACGACGCGGTTATGATCGCACGCAGCGTGTTGCAGATCTTTTGCAAAAAGCATTGGCGCAAATTCTGCTGGAAGATATGTCGGATCAGCGTTTTCGTCTTGTTACGATTACCAGTGTGAGCGTCAGTCGTGATCTTTCCTATGCAAAAGTATTTGTAAGTGTGTTGATGGATGATCAGGCGAAAATCAAGGACACCATTATTGCCCTGAATCGTGCTGCCAAATCCTTGCGTTACAGTCTCGCGCGTGAAGTGAAGTTACGTATCATGCCAGAATTAAAATTTGTTTATGACGAATCAACTGCGCATGGTTTTCGACTTTCCATGCTGATTGATTCCGCTGTTAAAAAATCAGAAGAATAAAATATGCGTCGTTCCGTCAATGGTATTCTCTTGCTCGACAAACCCGCTGGCATGACATCGAATGGTGTTTTGCAATGCGTCAAACGTTTATATTCAGCAAAAAAAGCAGGGCACACCGGTAGTCTTGATCCGATTGCGACGGGCATGTTGCCGATTTGTTTCGGTGAAGCCACCAAATTTTCACAATTTCTTCTGGACTCTGACAAAACTTATCATGTGGTTGCAACATTAGGTGAGCGTACGACAACCGGTGATACGGAAGGTGAAGTGGTTGAGAAGCGTCCGCTGGTTGATATTACCAAAGAGCGCATTGAAGCGATCATGCAAGAATTCATCGGTGATATTGATCAGGTTCCGCCGATGTATTCCGCGATCAAAGTGAATGGCCAGGCTTTATATCATCTCGCGCGACGTGGTATTGAAATTGAGCGGCAAGCGCGTCGTATTCATATTTTTTCGCTGACATTCTTATCGCTGGATGACAATGCTCTCACGTTTCGTGTGCATTGCAGCAAGGGAACTTACGTTCGTACGTTAGTGGAAGATATTGGCGAGAAACTTTCCTGTGGTGCGCATGTCAGGGATTTGCGTCGCGAACGTGTCATGCCGTATGAAACATCTGCCATGATGACGCTTCCTGTTTTGCAAGCGATTGCAGAAAGCAGTGGCATGATGGGATTGGATGCTTGTTTATTGCCGGTTGAAACGGCTGTGAATATTTTCCCTGCAGTGCAATTATCCGCATCTGCTGCATTTTATTTACGTATGGGTCAGGCAGTGCGTTCCACTTTACCGCTCAATGCAACCTATGTTCGTCTGATGTCCGAAGATGGCAAATTCCTTGGCATGGGCGAAGTCCTCCCCGATGGCCGCGTTAAACCGAGTCGATTATTGAGCACGCAGGGTTAAGGGTAATGCTTTCCTCCTAATTACCAATTACCTGCCAATTTCTACCAAATTGGTAATTGCATTAATTAATCGATTTTTTCTCAATTAGCCATTATTTCAAACTGCTTTATTATCAAGTAATTATATGAGAGAATTTGACAAAAATAACCTTAAAGGTTAGTATTAAATGAAAGAATCAAATAAATTTTGTAATGAAGCTAAATATAATCTGAAGACGTTGAAATTGGCATTTGATAATGTTGATAAATTGAATATGACTGTTTCTGCTATGCAAGGCCAATATGAATTAGGTTTTAGCGATCGAGATATAGTGGATGTTATCCAGTCATTAACAGATACAGATTTTTATAAATCGATGCCTCCACAACATGCAGGGTTTTCAGCTTGGCAAGATGTTTATAAGCCTATATTCAAAGAAATAGAATTATATGTAAAATTTCAGATTGATAATCGTGGTGAAGTAATTATTTCTTTTAAGGCGAGATAACGAATATGAAAAAGAAAGAGCATTGTCCATTTTGCGGAAAGAATTCATATTATCATCAAGTCAAGCCGATGACATTGCGTTATAAATCTTCTTCAATCACAATTGACCAACCTGGTTATTGGTGTGATGAATGTAAGGAAGGTGTTATTGGTGGTGAAGATCGCAAGGCAACTCAAAAGAAATTACAAACATTTCGGGCTAAAGCCGATCAGATATTATCGCCTGATGAAATCAGGTCTGTTCGTGAAGCGTTACACTTAAAACAAAAGCAAGCTTCAGAAATTTTTGGTGGGGGTGTTAATGCCTTTAGTCGTTATGAGCGCGGAGAAACACCAATTTCAAGATCACTAAGTCAGTTATTGCAATTATTGAATAAACATCCTGAGCTATTAACTGAATTAAATAGAAGTTCATCAGGAAAAAAACCAACTGTGAATATATTGGCGTGATTAATTATGAAAAAAGAATATGATTTTTCAAAAGCGAAAAAAAATCCTTACATTCTTGGGTTGAAAAAGCAGTTCAAGACTGCACATCACGAAATACTACAACACTGTCTTGGTTGGGCGTCCATTATTTTTTTATTCATGATCGTGTGATAGATTTTTTCTATTTTTTTGTAATGATGTTCGCTAACCAGTAACTTCTCCAGAGCTTTGGCTAATTCAACAGAGACTGGCTGGAAGCGATCAAATGAATATAAAAACCAGCAATACGTGTAGCAGAAAAACAGACTGGATAGTGTGATCCAGCCTGTGTGGGTTTACATGCGGTTTCCGCATTGTTGTTGTGGAAGATCAACCATAGGCATGAATCGAACCATATTTGTTGAATTGTTGAAATTTAGGTAGAAATCAGGATTCTGTAAGCGTAGTTTTTCTATATTTGTTTCACCTACACGTTTGATAATTTCTTCTTCCTGAAATTCTGTCAGATTAAAATATTTAGCGGTTGGATATAAAAGAAATTCGCCTTTTTCGAAAAGCGAAAGTAAAAAATCTACTTTATATTCATATGGGATTTTGGAATAAAGACTAAATGATTCATCCTGAAGTTTTTTGAATTCTTCAGGCTGATCCTGCAACTTAAAAATAATTTCTTTTAAAACAGGGAGGCGCATTTTCTCGGGTGTTTTCTCTATCAGTTGCGTCATGCGCGTTTTTTCCTGGGTAAAACTATTGAATATTTCATGTATCTGCTGGGGCTTGATGTAAGTCTGTAATGAAGTACCAGGATAAGTTACTGGCGTGTAATGCGGTTTGTGTCTAAAAAAACGGGAAAGATTGTTAATGGGATTTTGAATACGTGTACGCATGCGTTATCTCCTTGAAAAATAATGACGCATGCTAGCGAATTGAATAAAAATTGTCAAAGAGATAACCTCAGCTTCACACTAATTCCTGTTTGAGAATACGCTCGAGTATGCGCAGCGGTGATCGTGATTGATCACGCATCGCCGTGACTGGCAGATAAAATGTTTGTTCCAGCACGTATTGTCCCTGCATTGCAGCATGCGAAACATCATCTGTTTGCACAATCCAGGTGCTGCCGGAGGGAAAGCGGATTTCCTGTTGCTCTGCACGTTTCTGATAATTTTCATCTGCCTTCATTCTATTGTGCATTTGCAACATGTAATGATCATATGCCGTGCGATAACTCTTGGTGATTTTTAATAAACGTAACAGGGAAGCACTGCCTGGAATCGGGCGATTAATTTTCGGTAAAAATTGACGGGCAACTTTATCAAATGGTTCGCCAACACGCCACACACGTTCTTCGCCATGCGGATTAATATTGCAAAACACGCGCAAAATACGCTTGCCCTGATTTGGCGCAGATGGAAAAGCATCAACATGCAAACGTTTATCATCCTTGCGATAAGAGGTTACGCGCCCACAAATTTGCACAGGACGATAACTGGTACGCGCAATAATTAAATGTTTTGCATATTGTGGCAAGGTCGCTTTAATAAATTCATGTGCATCATGCGAGAAACGCGCGAGCATACTTTTTAATTGCTGATGTCCAGTGTCAGAAAGATGTTGCATGCCCCATAATTTATCTGCGTGATAACTGATATTTTTTGCATGCGGATCAGCAATATCGGGGGAGAGAAATTGTTGTTCCTGTTCTGTTAATACAAATTTCAATTCAGGAAAAAAAATAATACCGCCATTTTCCAGCGATTGTATGGTTTGTTGTTGCTCAGCATCAGTAAAAGTTTCATTCCATTTTTGCGTAGAAAAAGTGTGTAACATGGGTTATCTCTGATCATTCAAACGGAGTCGCCTATTCTACTCCCGTTGCCTTGCGAATAACAATTACTGCATGGGTTCAGCAAGTTCCACTGCAAATGCGAGACCAAGCTTGAGAAAATCAGTCATATGCGGCGGCGATAAGCGATCAATCGTATCTCTTGAAGTGTGTGCAAAAGGGTTTTCCTTGTGATGCCAAACATCTGCTTCAAAAGGAAATGCGGCTGGAATTCCTGCTTTTGTCCACGAAGCATGATCGCTACAGGCATAACCACACTTGGTCATATTAAATGGTGTTTGCACATATGTCGTAATCAGATTTGCAAGAAATGTAGTCAATTCTGGATTGGTATTATCTTGTACTAACCAGATGGTGCGATCATTGAGTGGTGCATAAGCAGTCATGTCAAATTGCAAAACGGCAGCAACCGGAATGGTCCTAAAATCCTTCGCTACCATTTGCGAACCATTTAAACCAGATTCTTCTGCTGCATACCAGATAATATAAATCGGTTTTTTAAATGTCATGCCGCTTTGCAGCAACGTTCTCGCAATATTTAAAACGACCATGCAACCAGAACCATCATCATCAGCACCAGGTTTGAAATTTTTAGACGTCGCTCGCAAGGTATCCATGTGTGCACCGAGCACAATACCTGGTTCATTATTATTGCCAATTTTCACGACAACAGAAGGTTGCTGATACATTCTTCCTGTAGCAACCGTGCGAATGGTGACATCATTACGATGATTTTCATTGGCGATGGCAGCAATTTTTGTTTGTAACCAGATTGCAGCATAGATACCTGTATATGAATTGGGAAAACGATCGGGAAATAAATTCGAATTGGTGAATTCAGTCAGATCATTCCATAACTGTGTGGAATTAATTTGTTTGTAAAGTGCAGCGACTTGATCGGGATAATGTAATGCGAGTTGTCGCAGGGAATTTTTTGTTATTAAAGGTTGCGTAAATTTTTGTAAAAATAATTTTGCGTTATAAGAATTGGCTTGCCATTCTTCTGTGACATCAAAAAAACCACCGCAGGATGGGGATTTTACCTGGATGAAAGTTTGCAATTGAGTAGTTTGCAATAATACGAGCGAATGATTTTGCGCGAGAATATTGTACGGTGCGGAAATATTTTTAATCAGACAGGATGGCGCAATGAGGAAATGATTTTGGGTGGCGTAGGCAGAAATAAAAAACTGACTGAAAAATAAAATAAAACAGATAATTTTAAACTGAAGTGCGGCAAGAAAGCCTTCCCCTTCAGGGGGAAGGTGTCCGAAGGACGGATGGGGGGATATTAAGCGCAATCGCAATTTGTATCCCCCCATCCGCCTGTCGGCACCTTCCCCCTGAAGGGGAAGGCTTTCTTGCCGCACTTTGTCAAGTTCACGAACTCAACTGTTTAATCGTCTTCTGCAATGTATACGATGACAATTCACCTAACTCATATTTCACATCATTCGTATCGGTTGCATTTGTTTTGCCAATGAAGAAAGCGGGTGTACCTGGTATTCCCAATTGCGCCGCTAATTTTTTATTGGCAGCAATAATATTGCTGACGTAAGGACTCTGCATATCTTTTTTCAGCTTGTTGATATTCAAACCTTGCGCTTGTGCAATGCTGAAAACCGTTGCTTCTGTCAAAGGATCGCTGGTCGTCAATAATGCATGACTGAGAGCATAATATTTTCCTTGCAGATTAGCAGCGAGTGCAGCACGTGATGCAAGTTCCGATGCAGCGCCGCGAATGGGAAATTCCTTGAAAACAACGCGCACATTGCGATCAGATCGTATAACAGATTGAATCACTGATGCCATGTTAATACAGTGTCCGCATTGGTAATCAAAAAATTCCACGATCGTGACATTTCCTTTTGGATTGCCAGCCACCGGATCATTACCATGAAATAATGCATTTAATACGGCATCGGCTTGTGCGCTCAGGGAAAATAACAAACACAGCGTAAATAAAATAAATTTGCCTGAATTCCGTAACATGTTTTTACTCCCTCAAATTTTATTACTGTTTGGCTTGATTAATGACACCCTGTAATTGCGCAGGATCAGCTTGTCCTGGAATATAGTTGATAGGATCCTTGCCGCTCGCGCTACTTTTGCCAACAAAAATGGCTGGTGTACCAATCAATTTCAAATCCTTGGCAAGTTTGATATTAGCTTCGAGCTGATCTTTGACTGCTTTGCTATTCATATCTTTTTTCAGTTTGTCTACATCAAGACCTGCGTTTTTTGCTGTTTCCAGAATAAATTCATCTGTCAGTGGTTTGTTTGCATTCAATATGGCATGACTAAATACCAGATATTTTCCTTGCATATTGGCAGCGAGTGCAGCGCGCGCAGCAGCTTCTGACATGGGTCCACGAATCGGGAATTCCTTGAATACCACGCGTACATCGGGATTTGCCTTGATGATGGAATCAATCACTGGCGCCATATCAACGCAATGTGGGCATTGGTAATCAAAAAATTCAACGACAGTGACTTTGCCATTTGGATTGCCAGCCATCGGATCGTTATCAACATGGAACAAGGCTTTTGCAAATGATGCTGCAACTTTTTTGGTTTCCTGAACAGTTTGTTGTGCCTGATCAGCCTGTTTCTTTTGCAGGATTTGAATGACTTCCACAATCACTTGCGGATTTTTTAATAAATATTGATGTACGACGCCTTCGATTTTTGCTCTTTCTGCTGGGCTGACATTCGCTGCGTTATCAGCGAAAGTGGGAGAAATGGCAGCTGCAATACCTGCTGCAACTGCAATGCTGGCAAGACGATTCTTCATGTGGAGCTCCTTGAGATTATAGTCTGGGAATCATACTTGATGCTTTATCCATTCTGCAATTCTTTCCTCCCGTTCTTTTTTTAGCGCATTTGCCAATGCTTCGCCTTTTAATCCTTGCGCAAGTAATTGATGGACATTGACGGATTTTGCTGCGCGTGCAGCGCCTTGCAAAAATTCTGGATCAAAATTTTTACCCAGTGTTTGTGCAATCGCCTGCACAACTAAAACAAATTTATTAAAACGTGCTTCACGACGGAAAATATCCAGACCATTAAATAAATGTAAAAGCGCTTCTGCTGTTGCTTCCCGCGCTTTTAATGCCTGAGGATGATGACGAATGGTTAATTGTGCGAGCTCACGATATTCATTCGGTGCACGATAATTATCACAAATCATTTTTGCAAATGCAGCAGATGATGGCGCAGTTAATGCTGCAAAACGCACAACAGGATCGGATGAGATGGAAGATGCCTGTTGTAATGTTTGTACTTGAATATCAGGAAAAAGTTTTGCAAGCGCACCACATTCATCCAGCACCGCAAAAAATTTCTCAGGATTTTTTTCGGTGAGCGCGCGTTCCAGTTCTTTCCACACACGTTCGGCAACGAGCGCATCGACTTCACCTGCTGCTACCATTTCACGCATGAGTGCAATGGTTTCATCTGCAACATGAAATCCCAAATGATAATAACGTGCGAGAAAACGCCCGATACGCAAAATGCGCACCGGGTCTTCTGCAAATGCAGGTGAAACATGACGCAGGATTTTTTTATCGATATCTTTCTTGCCGCCATAAAAATCATATAACTTGCCTTCCTCATCTTCTGCCATGGCGTTGATGGTTAAATCGCGACGTATCAAATCAGATTGCAAATCCACATCAGGTGAAGTATCAAACGCAAATCCCTTGTAGCCAGGTTTTACCTTGCGTTCCATGCGTGCCAGTGCATATTCTTCGCTGGTTTTGGGATGTAAAAAAACGGGGAATTCCTTGCCGACCTGACGGAATCCTAATTCAAGCATATTTTCCACGGTTGCGCCCACGACGACATAATCCCGTTCCTTGACGGGCAAGCCCAGCAATTTATCTCGTACAGCCCCTCCGACCAGATAAATTTTCATGTATGATGTTTCCCTCAAAAATCGATAGATGGTTGATCATGTCAAAACCAAATCAAACTCACACCGCAGGCTTGCCTGGTCTTGTCATTTCTTACTTCGGGAGTAGTGTGGCAGTGGAAGTGGAAGATGGGCAAGTCCTTCAATGTCATTTGAAGCGTAATCAGGAACTGCCTGTCGTGGGGGATCGTGTGCGCGTGAGTGGCGATACCATCGACAGCATCGAGCCGCGGCATTCACAGCTTTCACGTGGCACGGGACATGGCAAGAGCAAGGTGATCGCCGCCAATATCGATGCCATTCTGATCGTGATGGCGCCACCGCCAGTGTTTTCGGAATATCTCATTGATCGATATGCAGTGGCGGCTGAGTTGCTGAATATCCAGCCGATATTAGTGGTGAACAAGATGGATTTGCTGACCAATGAAAACCGGAGCGATATGGATAAGCGTTTGCAATCTTATCGCGATATTCCTTATCCGGTGGTCATGTCGAGTATTTATAGCAAGGATGGTCTCTCTGAACTGGCTCATCATGTAAAAGATAAAACAGCGGTATTGGTGGGATGCTCCGGTGTGGGCAAGTCCTCCATCATTGCGGGTTGTTGCCCACAGGATGAGATTACAGTTGGTGAAGTTTCAGCCAAAGGCGCAGGCAAGCATACGACGACTGCGACGCGTTTATATCATTTGCCAGGTGGCGGGCAATTAATTGATTCACCTGGCGTGCGGGAATTTAATTTATGGGAAGTCCAGCGCGCTGATGTATTGAAGGGATTTCGGGAGTTTCAGCAATATTCCAACCATAATAGCTGCAAGTTTCGTGATTGCACGCATCTGGTCGAACCGGGTTGTGCTGTGCAGGCAGCTGTTCAGGATGGTAAGATCAGCGCCAGCCGTTTTGAGAGCTATCAGAAGTTAATGAAAGAAGCCGTTAACGAGAAGAAATATTAATAGAAAATCATATCCAAGAGAAAATCATGTCCACATTCCGCATTCGTAGTTATGTTCCGCGTGGTCGGCGCACACAGGCGCAAGAACGCGCTTATCAGGAATTATGGCCGCAGGTTGGTTTGCAAATCGAAAATGGTCTCCTGAATTATCCGCAAATATTTGGTCGCAACGCGCCTTGTTATCTTGAAATTGGATTTGGTTCAGGCCAATCCTTGCTGGCGCTTGCTGCTGCCCGATCTGATTGTGATTTTATTGGAGTGGAAACGCATCAGCCTGGCATTGGTGCCTTGTGTATGGGAATTCAATCCGCAGCACTTTCCAATATTCGTATTTATTATGCTGACGTGATTGATGTACTCGAGAAATGTATCGCGCCTGATAGTTTGCATGGCATACAAATATTTTTTCCTGATCCGTGGCAAAAGCGTCGACATCATCAGCGACGATTGATACAGCCAGCTTTCATTCAGCATGTCACATCACGTTTGCAGACAAATGGTATTTTGCATCTGGCTACTGACTGGCAGGATTATTCATGTGAAATGTTGCAGGCATTATCTGCTGCACCGCAATTAATTAATCTCGCAGGTGCAGGACAATTTAGTAGCGAGCGTTCTTCGCAACGACCGATCGTCACAAAATTTGAAATGCGCGCCTTGCGTGAAGGAAGAAATATTTGGGAAATGCAGTGCGTGAAAGCGTAATAATCCATTGCTGATCGTTGTCGACTTGGTTAGAATTTCCTGCTAAATCATCCAGCCAGTCAGGGATCATATGCGTCGTTTTCCAATCATCATTTTTCTTTTGATATTATTTTCCCTGTTGTCAGGCTGTACACATCAAAAAAGTTATACGTATATTCCACCGTATTCAGCAGCTGACAGAAGCTGCGTCAGCAAATGTTTAGTCGGTTTGAAATATTGTCAGCGTATTTGTGCGCTGAAGAATAAAAATCCTCGTTCCAGTCATTGCATTGAGTCATTTAATACTTGCTACACCGCATGCGGCGGTCGTGTTGTTGCGGAACGATAACTGTAAAGGAAAATAAAATGCGTCACGTCGTATTAAAAATAATGTTAGCGAGCATACTTGTTACCGAGGCAATGCAAGCTTATGCAATCGGCAATGGTTTTTATCTCGGCATGATGGCAGGACCTGCAACGAATAATGTGCCGTCGATGCAGGCGACGAAGTTGTATGATCCTCCTTTTCCTACGCCTTATCCGTATGCATCTGCTCCACCAGGAACGACAATTGCTAATCCGCGCGCGAATCAATTTGGTATTCGCATTTTTATGGGTAATCAGTTTAATCAATTTGCAGCGTTTGAAGTGGGCGGTATGTTCTGGTCAACCATTCGTTACAACTCGCGCGGTGTATCAATTTATGGAAGTCCTGATCAGCGTGTACGTGATATTGATGTCATGCTAAAAGGCATTTTGCCGTTTCGCTCATTTAACATATATGGAAAAATCGGTGCGGCAGCGACTTATCTTACTTCGGGCGGAACATTTAATATGAGCTTTACGCCTGCTAATCCACCTGTTAATCCGCCGCCGCCGTTGGGTACTGGATTGCCGTTTGGTTTTGGACCGCCGTTTCAGCCTGGCACACAGGCTCTGCCACCAGGATTCAAAGCAGCAAAACTGAATGTTCCTACAACTTACAAATTCAAATTTGCACCTGTCTACAGCGTTGGTGCGAGTTATGACATTGATCAAAGCTGGGTAATTGATGCTTCTCTCAATGGCATCAGTGTGGGTAACAGCATTGGAAATCTGGTGTTTTATGCGATTGGTATTTCCTACCACTTTACGGATAAATACTGCGGTCAATTCCTGTGTGATGATTGATGGTGGATGAGAGAGCTGTTATGGCATGCAGCAGGACTGTCATTCCCGCGAAGGCGGGAACCTATCCATGGGTTCCCGCCTTCGCGGGAATGACAGTCCTGCTGCTGGCATGACAGTCCGCTTCAAAGCAATGACAGCTCGCGTTACACGTGCACCCGCATTTTTCTTTTAAATCCATGCTAAGATGGCGACATTCTTTTTGAGGAGAGCATATGTTCGGACTGATTGAATTACCCTGGTGGGGCTATATCATTGTTTTATTGGTATTAACCCAGATAACCATCATTTCTGTGACGCTTTATTTGCATCGTTGTCAGGCGCATCGGTCGCTGGATTTGCATCCTGTCATCAGTCATTTTTTCCGTTTCTGGCTCTGGCTGACAACCGGTATGGTGACCAAGGAATGGGCAGCGATTCATCGTAAACATCATGCGCGCGTGGAAACGGATGAAGATCCTCATAGTCCAGTGGTCATGGGCATCAAAAAAGTATTCTGGGAAGGTGCGGAACTTTATCGCGTCGAGTCAAAGAATCAGGAAACCCTTGAGCGTTTTGGCGAAGGTACACCAGATGACTGGGTCGAGCGTCATGTCTATACACCACACAGCGTCAAAGGTGTTGCGCTCATGCTCATTATCAACCTCGCGTTGTTTGGCACCATGGGTTTGACCATCTGGGCATTGCAGATGGCGTGGATTCCGTTGTTTGCAGCCGGTGTGGTCAATGGTATCGGCCATTACTGGGGTTATCGTAATTATGAAGTCAGTGATAATTCCCGCAATGTGTTACCCATCGGATTTTTCCTTGGGGGTGAGGAGTTGCACAATAATCATCACGCGTTTGGTACTTCTGCGAAATTTTCCACGCGCTGGTGGGAGTTTGATTCAGGCTGGCAGGTGATTCGTTTGCTGCGATTATTTGGTCTTGCCAATCCCAAGCGTGTGGTGCCGCAACCGCGCATTATCAGCAGTAAAAATATTATTGATACCGATACACTGAAAGCATTAATCACTTATCGTTTTCAATTGATGTCGCGATATAGCTGTGATGTGATTCTTCCTGCGCTGAAAGAAGAAAAGAAGCGTGCGAGCAAGGCATCACGTGCATTATTGCGTCGTGCTAAAACTGCATTGGTGCGTGATACTTCCATCATGAAGGCATCGCATAAATCGGTACTCTCGAATGTGCTGGAGAATTTCCAGTCGTTAAATGTGATTTATCAATTTCGCATGCGCTTGCAGGATATCTGGAGTAAAAGTACGGCGACGCAAAAAGAATTGCTGGATGCTTTGCAGGAATGGTGTCAGCAAGCAGAAGCAACTGGAATTGAAGTGCTGAAGCGATTTTCCGCACATTTAAAAACATACGTGCCGCAATAAGGTCGTGTCGGTTTGTGAGTTATCGACGCCGCATACTGAAGCGGCGTCTTCCCGTGGCTTGTCCGCAGAAGGACGTCTTCTCGCGGCTGAAGGCTATTTAATATAGATCCCTTTAATATAGATCCCGCCAGCAAATATCACCGCAAACAAAAAAACCCTTCCATCTCGCGATGAAAAGGTTTATTTGGCCTTTGATAGGCAGGCAAACTTTATACTTTTGTTTCCTCAAACATGACATGCATGCCATCTTTGCCGGTTGCGGCATTGTAGGCGCGTTTGTCATAACGCTTGAACTTCAGTTTGTTCGTAGTCGTCTTCTTGTTTTTTTTCTTCGTGGTAAACGTGCCGGTTGCTTTGCCAAGCCGGGTTTTACCAGTTGATAACAGCTTAATAATTTCGCGCATGAGAATTACCTTAATTAGTCTTTAGCGGAGATTTGATCGCGCAACTTCATATCGTTCAGGACAGCTTCAATACCATACTTGTCAATGATACGCATGCCACGTGTGCTAACGCGGAGGCGAACGAAGCGCTTTTCGCTTTCCAGCCAGAAGCGTTTGTATTGTAAATTCGGTAGGTAGCGACGCTTGGTCTTGTTATTGGCATGGGAAACATTGTTGCCTACCATTGGTCCCTTGCCTGTAATTGGACATTTTCTAGCCATGTTTTACTCTCTATCGTGTGATTGTCTCTAAAATCCTTGTTTTTTAAAACAAGTTACAAGGGGGGAACTTATACCAGAAAGTGTAGTTCAGGGCAACAAGGTTTTCATAAAAATACGCTACCTATTCAAGCTACCTGTACCCATTCAATCGCTAAATCATATTCAAGCCAATGCAGGTTGTGTTTTTCATTATCGTAAAAAAAATGGATGGGCGTTTGCCATTCAAGGGTCTTTTTTAAGTGTTTGATATCAAGAATGGCAGCATTTTCCCGCTGCTGTGGGTCGCGGCAAGATGGGTAGATGATAAAGGTGGATGCTTTGTTTGCAATAAATTGATGCGAAGCGCCATAGTCATTTTTATTCATGATAAGAGAGCAGTCTTCGTAATCCTTTAAATTGATGGAATGGTTTGTATTTGCTTCGACTGAAAAGATGGTTCTTGTTCCATTCTGGTTTATTTCTGCCAAATGTAATCGTTGGCGCATAAAGTGAAACGCATGTTCATAAAGCGCTGTTTCTTCCAGGGCTGAACCGTAAAAAATATTTTTTCCATACGCTGGTCTAAAACGCGCAATAGTGTGTGGTGGTGAATATCGGAAAGGCGTGGCAATGAGAGTGTGCCATTCGGGATATAAATTTTCAGGTTTTGTGTTTTCCAGTAATAACGCCAGTTGCCGTGCTCGCTCGCCATTTTGCGTTGCGCGATAAGGGTATAAAACGCCATTCTGCGATTCAATAATGCGAAAAAGTTCCATCAGGCGCCTCTTCCTCTCACATAATCAAGATACTGACGAACAAAAATCAATCCGCTGATGGATTCAGCCATTAACTCTTCTGGAATGGCATTTAATTCAGGATGAAAAGTGGTTAACCATGCCTGCTGATGAGCTGGATTGTCGAACATGGCTTCCAGGCTGCGATGGATGGCTAGCAAATGGATGATGACCTGAATATCGGGATGAAGTTTTGTCTGGCTGATGGGAACAATCCCGTTTTTTAACCAGGTATTTAAAGTATTGGCAGGCAAATGCAGTATTTGCGCGATTTTGGTGCCAGACCATTCCAGTCGATTTTTTAAATATTGCAATCCATCAACAATCGCTCGCCCGGCTGTGCCCGGATCAAGTTCTGTCGCTTCGCTGCTGGCGAAAGAAGTGTTGCCTCGCAATGATTTGGCATGTTTTAAATGTGGGTCGGTTATCGTCATAATGCATCTCCTCTGATTTATTAAGTATAAACCAGACTGATCGATTTTCATATTTTTTTCCTTTTTATAAAAAATAAACATTAATTATCATTAAATTAAATACCAATCAAAACTGATCAAATTACATCTCTCCATGCTCAACAAAGGAAAAACACTCGGGATCACCGACGATCACATGATCCACCACGGCGATATCGATTAATTCCAGCGCCTGTTTGATGGATTGCGTGAGTTCACGATCGGCAAGGCTGGGAGTGGGATTCCCGGAAGGATGGTTATGCGCGAGAATGATCCTCGCTGCATTATGAAACAGCGCGCGTTTGGCTATTTGCCGCGGGTAAACAGCGGTTTCATTGATGGTGCCGTAAAATAATTCTTCGAAGCAAATCACACGAAAATGATTATCCATGAATAAACACGCAAACACTTCGCTATCGTAATGACGCAATTGCTGGGCGAGGAATGATTGCGTCTGGCGGCTGGAGCTCAAAAGCTCGCCTGCCGGTAGCAGTTTGCGATCATAACGCTTGCCTAATTCCAGCGCCGCACGCAAGGTCGCATATCGCGCCTGACCGACTCCTGCTTGCTGCAACAAGTGCTGGCGAGGTGTATCCAGCAATGACCGGAGGCTGCCATATTCCGCCAGCAATTCGCGTGCAATATCCAGTGCTGTTTTGCCACGCATCCCACAGGCAAGCAGGATGGCAATGAGCTCAGCATCGGTTAAATGTTGCTCGCCTTTGTTCAGTAATTTCTCACGTGGTCTATCTTCAGCAGGCCAATGATTTATGTTCATAAAAAATCCTATTGAGCTGATGTTGAATATGATATCTTCTACGGCCAGTTATTCTTTGCAGAACCCGACATGACGCTTTTTCTTGCCAACAAAAATATATTGCTGGGCATCACTGGCAGTATCGCTGCTTACAAAAGCCCGGAAATCGTGCGCCGTCTACGCGATGCCGGAGCCAATGTTCGTGTTGCCATGACGCAAAATGCCCAACGCTTTATCACGCCGCTCACTCTCCAGGCAGTCTCAGGTCATCCCGTTCACGATGATTTATTTGATGAGCAGGCAGAAGCTGCGATGGGACATATTGAGTTGGCGCGCTGGGCGGATGCGATATTGATTGCGCCTGCAACAGCGGATGTGATGGCGAGGTTGGCATATGGTCATGCGAATGATTTGCTGACGACTTTGTGTCTTGCGACAGAGGCGCCTATTGTCATTGCACCGGCCATGAATCAGGGAATGTGGAATCATACACTCACTCAGGAAAATCGCCAGCGCTTGCTGCAAAAAAATATGATGGTTCTTGATACTGCCGAAGGTAGTCAGGCGTGTGGCGATACGGGTTTTGGTCGTATGCTCGAACCATTAACCATTATCGATAAATTAAATAAGCTATTTGCAAATGACTTGCTCGCTGGAAAAAAAGTATTGGTAACAGCAGGTGCAACACAGGAAGCCATTGATCCGGTGCGTTATATCACGAATGGTAGTTCCGGCAAGATGGGTTATGCCTTGGCAGAAGCTGCGCGTGAAGCAGGAGCCATTGTCACGATTGTCAGCGGGCCGGTACATTTGCCAGCACCAGTAGCATCATCAGTCATATCTGTCACGACAGCTGAAGAAATGCATGCGGCCGTGATGGAGCGCATTGCTGATTATGATATTTTTTTAGCTGTTGCAGCTGTCAGTGATTATCGATGTGCCACCATCGCCGCGCAAAAAATTCATAAACGTGATGCTCCCGAAACATTAACACTGATCAGAAATCCGGATATTGTGGCAAGCGTTGCAGCATTATCGCAGCCACCTTTTATTGCAGGATTTGCAGCAGAAACAGAAAATTTGCTGGAGCAGGCACAACAAAAACGTCAGCGTAAAAAAATGAATATGATTATTGCCAATCTTGTCGGCAAACAAGTAGGTATGCGAAGTGATGATAATGAAGTCATCGTGATCGGTGAAAAAATTACGTCATTACCATTGATGTCAAAAACAAAATTAGCCAGAGAATTAATTCAGTTAATCGCAAGGGAGTATCGCGCATGTCAGAAAATATGATGCAGGAAAATAATCAGGTAATGAGCAATCAGCAAAATGGTTTAACACAATCGGTTCAGGTAAAAATTCTCGATGCGCGCATTGGTAATGAATTTCCCTTGCCGCGTTATGAAACAGCGGATGCAGCAGGACTTGATTTGCGTGCCTGTGTGAATGCGCCGCTGATTCTTGAACCTGGTAAAACGGAATTAATTCCTACCGGTATTTCCATTTATATTGCTAATCCGCACATGACAGCAATCATCCTGCCGCGCTCAGGCCTGGGACATAAACATGGTGTGGTGCTGGGAAATCTGGTGGGTTTGATTGATGCCGATTATCAGGGGCCCTTGATGGTTTCCTGCTGGAATCGTAGTGAAACTGTCTACACCATTCAGCCGGGCGATCGTATTGCGCAACTGGTTTTTTTACCCATCGTGCGTGCTGAATTTTCAGTCGTAAATGAATTTGTACAAACAGATCGTGGTGAAGGTGGTTTTGGACATTCAGGAAAAAATTAATATGCAAACAGAATTTATATTGGATAAGACAGCATTTCGCACTTACGACATTCGTGGCGTTGTGGGTCAGGCATTAACTGAAGAAAGTGTTTTTTATATCGGAAAAGCACTCGGTTCACTCACGCAGGAAAAAGGTGAAACATGTTTGACGATGGCGCGTGATGGTCGCATCTCCAGTCCTTTATTGGCGAAAGCACTGGCGCAAGGTATACAGGCGAGTGGTTGTGATGTCATGGATATTGGCATGGTGCCGACACCGCTTTTGTATTATGCAACGCATATTCTCAATCAGCACTCGGGAGTGATGCTCACAGGCAGTCATAATCCTGCTGAATATAATGGTTTGAAAACTGTTATTCAGGGCAAAACACTTTCTGAAGAAGGTATTAGCGAGCTTTATCAGCGCATCATTGAAAAACGCTTTCGTGAAGGTGCAGGCACGTATCAGCAACAGGATATTGAAGCACGTTATATTGCAGAGGTGGTTGAGCGCATAAAATTATCGCGTCGTTTAAAGATAGTCATCGATGCAGGTAATGGTGCAACCGGTGATATCGCGCCCAAATTATTTCGTGCATTAGGCTGTGAGGTGCATGAATTATTTTGCGAAGTCGATGGCAATTTTCCCAATCATCATCCCGATCCAACGCAAGAAGAAAATTTGCAGGATTTAATTCGTGCAGTGCAAGCAACACAAGCTGATGTTGGTCTTGCATTTGATGGTGATGGTGATCGCGTGGGAATGGTGACAAATGGTGGAACGATTATTTCCTCCGATCGTTTATTGATGTTGTTTGCGAAAGCATTATTGGCAAGGAAACCCGGCGCCACGATTATATTTGATGTGAAATGTACGAATAATCTTGCGCAGCTGATCAAGACTTGTGGTGGAAATCCAGTGATGTGGAAAACCGGACATTCATTAATCAAGGCAAAAATGCTGGAGCTTAACGCATTATTAGCGGGTGAAATGAGTGGACATATCTTTTTTAAGGATGGCTGGTATGGCTTTGATGATGCCTTGTATGCTGGTGCAAGATTGCTGGAAATACTCGCGCATGAAAAAGAAGATGCTGAAAATTTATTTGCAGCGATTCCGAATAGCGTGATCACACCCGAATTACGTGTTGCGATTAATGATAGTGAAAAATTTCAGTTAATGCAGAAGTTAATTGATCATGCACGATTTGATGATGCAGATGTGAATACGATTGATGGTTTGCGCGTGAGTTTCCGGGAAGGCTGGGGATTGGTGCGACCATCAAATACAACGCCTTATCTGATCTTGCGTTTCGAAGCGGTCAATGAAGTGATATTGAATGAGATTCAGCATCTGTTTCGTAACTGGATGTTGTCAGTGCGCGCGGATTTGGCGCTGCCGTTTTGATGATGAAACAGAAGCAACGCAAGAAAGCCTTCCCCCTCCGGGGGAAGGTGTCCGAAGGACGGATGGGGGAATTTAAATGCCGTAAATTAAATTCCCCCATCCGCCTGTCGGCACCTTCCCCCGGAGGGGGAAGGCTTTCTTGCGTTGCTTCTGCTGATAAAAGGTAAAACTTGCATGTACAAATACGACATCATCATCATCGGTGGTGGAATCACGGGGCTTGCATTTGCCTGTTTGCTCGCGCAGCAATCTTCCTTATCCATCGCCGTGCTTGAAGCAAAACCGCACAGCGCAACGCAGCGTGTAAGTGCGATGGCATTATCTTCGCAAAAAATATTTGCTGCATTACAAGTCTGGAAAGATATACACAAACACGCGAGTCCATTCCGCGCAATTGATGTGTGGGATGCAGCAGGCAAAGGTGAAATTCATTTTGATAGCAAGGAAATTGCTGCAGCAGAATTAGGTTACATCATCGAAAACGATGTCATGCACACTGCTCTATTACATAAAATTTCGCAATATCCGCAAATAAAAATTATCACACCCATCACACTAACCAGCATTCAGGAACAAAGTGATGGCATCATGTTCATCAGCAATGATGGTCGCGAATTTAAAACAAAATTAGCTATCGCTGCAGATGGTGCGAATTCCTGGTTGCGTCAGCAAGCGCAAATACCAGTGAAAAAAAAGGATTATCAGCAACATGCCATTGTTGCGACAGTTAAAACTTCATTGCCACATCATGCCATCGCGCGACAGGTTTTTTTGCGCGATAGCATACTGGCGCATTTACCATTGCAGGATGCGCACACATCATCCATTGTCTGGTCATTGCCGCAAGCAGAAGCAATGCGTTTAATGGAAATGACAAATGAAACATTCGCGCAACAACTCAGCAGTGCCTTTGAATATCGTTTGGGTGATGTGGAAAATTGTGGAGAACGGCAAATGTTTCCCTTATTCCATCAGCAAGCAGAAAGTTATATCAAACCTCATCTCGCCTTGATGGGTGATGCAGCGCATACCGTGCATCCACTCGCAGGACAGGGATTGAATATGGGATTGCAGGATGCGATGAGTCTTGCTGATGTGATTATAAAAGCTGTGCAAAGTCGTCGTGATTTTTCCAGTCATGCAACATTGCGTGCGTATGAGCGTTGGCGTAAGGCAGAAAATAGTTTGATGAGTACGACAATTGATTTGCTGAAAACAATTTTTGCCAGCGATAAAAAAACTATCCACGGCATTCGTTCGTTTGGATTGAATGCCGTGGATCGTGTCAAAGTGTTAAAGAGTTTTTTTATAAGCCGAGCTGTTTGAAGTTGTTAAATCTACATTTTTAAAATTGGCTGGATCATATGATGTAATCAATTTTTTATGCGCTTCCTCGGTATCATCAAAATAAATACTATCTTTAAGATGGGGTGTGCTATCTCTGAATACAAAGAATTCCTCATTAAACGAAGCAGAATGACAACCATTATCATTCTCAATGCTCTGAGTGGATAAATCAGGTTTGAAATTGAAAGAAGAATGATTGTCAGCAGTTTGATGATTAATACCTGAATTCATCTGGTTTGTCCTTTGCGTTGGGAAAACCACTTCCGGCAATTTCAGCTTAAATACCATGGCTGATTGAGCAGCAATAAATTGCAAGCGTCGCATCAAGGAGCCTTCTGGCGAAACTGTTTTCCAGTCCAGTGCATGGTGAAAATAATTAAAAAATTCCGTCATATTTTTAGGCGGATTTTTTTTGAAGAACGCGAGCGCAGCGCTGACTTCAGGAATATGACGTCTATCAATGCTTCCTTTTGTCAATCTGCTTAATTTGCAGCTGAGGATATTAAAAAATGAATTTGAATTATTATTCAGCTCTATCTTGCGTGGATTAATATAATCTTCCAGCAAGTGAATGGCGCGCGCGGCAAGATCCAGTTGATAGTGCTCAGCGATTTTTCTTTCTTGATCTGCCAGAGCGGTTTCATTCAAAGCTTTTTTCTCGTCAGTCTGTGATGTCGAGGTAAGCGTATTAATGCCGAAGGAGCTATCGTCCGCAATATAATCCTTGGCTGTTATTTCCAGCCAGACTCTGTGGTATGCGTTTTCATAACCTTTTGCTGGAACAGGTTTTGGTACAGCTGGTTTGTTTTTCAGGAATGTACTAATCAGCATGCGCATATCATTGCATTTGGTTTCTTCTGGCAAACTTGGGTCTCTGCTCAACAACAGAAGTTTGCCTACCATATAATCTGTTTCAGTATGCTGATCGGGAAGCGAGCTGATCTTTTTACCCATGACCAGCAATGCCTGACGACCATACCAGGAATAAAAATTTGGCGCGATGACATTGGTGATTACTGTTCCGTAATTCTCGCAAAATTCCGTGACGAGTTTTTCGCTCTTCTTGTCTTTAAATGAAGGATTGAAGGCATTATTTCTTGTTTCTGCCTCACGCTTTTTTATAACTTCAATGATTTTATTGAGTGGTTGTTTTTCCTCTTGTGACAGCGGATTCATCACATTACGATATAACTGATCATTGATATCATTCTGGATTAGAGACAGGTCAGCCTCATTTTTGCATTTCGAGAGATCACTTATTATTTTTTCGAAAAACGAACGCGGATGTGCATGACGAGCTGTGTAATCTTTTAATATGTACATGCAATTATAAATCAGCGTATAAAATGGCGAATGCGAGATTAATGGTTTATTAAGCGTTTTCTCAATAAATTGCTGACTTAATTTGTGACCTTCATTTTCAGCCGCAATAATATGATCATGTTTTTCAGGAAGCGCACCATTTTTAGGAAAGTACGCATTTTCCAGCAACAATTGCGTGATACGTTTTTTCGCTGCTTCAAAGCTGGTATTTAACCATGCAGAAACATGCGCATAAGCGTGATGGATAGAGTGCAGCGCAGAATGTAATGCGTAATAACCTGATTCGGATACGTCAGATAATTTCGGAGAATTTTCTGTCGTGCGGAAATAAACATGATGGCTATCTTTGAATTGATCACTGATACGTTTTTTTAAAGTGGCAGGGCAGATGCTTTTATTCAAAGCATCCTGGTAATCAACGTACACATTATTGCTGTCAATGGTCATTTCTTTTCTGATTTTGGCTGTTACCCAGGAAGTGCCATTATGCAGAATGAGTATAAAAGTAAATGGATATGTCTTGCTGGTGTTCGACTCAAGTGCCTGATGAATTTTTGCAGCAATGTCAGTCTGATGGCTGTTGCAAATAAGAATTCTATTTTGTAACTCTGGAGTTTTTTTATTTTCATTATCAATAATCGACTGCATTTCTGCGCGAGTCAGTGAATGTTTAGCCAATGACATGTTATGAAAGGCTTTATCACGAATAGACTCAACAACAGGCTTGATATTGTTTTGCGTGATAACAGGTTGAGATACTGGTGTTGTTGTCGTTCGGGTTTTGCTTGCAACCCTTGAAGTTGAAGAATTTATTTGGCCATCGGATGATGTGTCTGGCTTAGGCAAAGGTTGTTCGGTTACATTTTTAGGCTGGTTAGTCGTTGAACCAGTAGTTGAACAAGTATTATAGGTTTGCCAATCGTTAGTATTAGTAGTTGTGCGCATCACATCTTCCTCGTTTAATTAAATCTTATTGGATTGTTGCTTATCTCAAGACCCGCCATTCTAGCCAACTTTAATTAAGAATATCTTAACTGCGACTAGCGGTTTACCCCTGTTGGCAAGATGAAATCTACCCGTTATACTTCCTTTCCTCGATTTTTTCATCCCTGTAAAAGAAGGATTTTTTGTGGCAAAAAGAACACCTTTCCACGACTTACATGTCAAAGCCAATGGCAAAATGGTGGATTTCGCTGGCTGGGACATGCCACTGCATTACGGTTCGCAAATTCAGGAACATCATCAGGTCAGACAACATGCCGGATTATTCGATGTGTCACACATGGGCATCGTCGATTTGCATGGAGAAGATACACCCGCTTATCTCAGACGTTTGCTCGCTAATAATATTGATCGTTTAACGACCGGCAAGGCGCTTTATACCTGCATGTTAAATGAGCAAGGCGGCGTGATTGATGATCTGATTGTTTATAAGATCAGTGATGATTTTTATCGTGTGGTGATCAATGCGGGTACACGTGAAAAAGATATGGCCTGGATGCGCGTGCAGGCAGAATCATTCGCTATCGATATTCGTGAACGCACCGATCTTGCCATGCTGGCGCTACAGGGGCCTGAGATCAAGGATAAAATCCATGCGCTATTTGCAGCCGATCAGGCAGCCACTATTTTGCAATTGAAACCGTTTCATTTCGCCAAATTCAATGAATGGTTTGTCGCTCGCACGGGTTATACCGGTGAAGATGGTTATGAAATTATTTTTCCGGCAAATGAGGCGGACACTTTCTGGAATAAATGTCTCGCAGCCGATATTGCACCTTGTGGATTAGGTGCGCGTGATACCTTGCGGCTGGAAGCTGGATTAAATTTATATGGTTCCGATATGGATGAAACGGTTACGCCACTGGAATCCAATCTTGCCTGGACCGTTGGACTTGAACCGATCGAACGAAACTTCATTGGTCGCACTGCGCTTGAGCAGCAAAAACAGCAAGGTGTAAAACGCAGATTAGTGGGATTAGTGCTGCAAGGTCAGGGCATTATTCGCAATCATCAGAAAGTCATTATTGAGGGTGATGGTGAAGGCGAAGTGACGAGTGGTGGCTACTCCCCGACACTGGAAAAAAGTATTGCACTTGCTCGCGTACCGGCAGATATTGGTAGCAATTGTCTGGTCGAAATTCGCAATAAGCAGGTTTCCGCGCAAGTCATCAAACCACCGTTTGTTCGCAACGGAAAAAAAGTATTTTAGGAGAAATTGAATGAGTAACATACCGCAAAAACTTCAATATACCAAAACACATGAATGGTTAAAAAACGATAAGGATATTGTCACGATTGGTATCACGGATCATGCACAAACCATGCTGGGTGATCTGGTATATGTTGAATTGCCGGAAGTGGAAACCAGTTTTGATCTTGGCCAGGAATGTGCTGTTGTAGAATCTGTGAAAGCCGCAGCAGATATCTATTGTCCTGTCGCAGGTGAAATAGTTGAAATCAATTACGCCGTCATCGAAAATCCGCAACTCATCAATGAAGACCCTTATGGCAAAGGCTGGTTGATTCGCGTGCGTCCACATGAATTGAAATTTGAACCCTTGCTGGATGCAGACCAGTATTCCAAAGTGGTTGCTTCCGAAGCCCATTAATATTGAAGGTGAAGTCATGCCGTTTATTCCTCACACTGAGCAAGATATCAAGGAAATGTTAACAACGATTGGCGTCGATCATGTGGATGCCTTGTTTGATGAAATTCCAGCTTCCTTGCGTCAGGTCTCAATTGCTGATGTGCCAGAAGGTATTTCAGAAATGGAATTGGCACGTCTCATGCGGGAACGTGCAAAGCAGGATGAAGGATTGTTATGTTTTATTGGCGCAGGCGCATATGAACATCACATTCCAGCTGCTGTGTTTGATGTTGCGACGCGTGGTGAATTTTATACGGCTTATACACCTTACCAGGCAGAAGCCAGTCAGGGATCGTTGCAATTAATTTATGAATACCAAACCATGATGGCCAGTCTCATGGGAATGGAAGTATCCAATGCCTCACTTTATGACGGAGCATCAGGATTGGCCGAAGCCATATTAATGGCCGTGCGTTTAACCGGTAAAAAAAACCGGAATACCATTTTATTACCGCAAAGCGTGCATCCACATTATCGTGAGACAGCGCGAGCGATAGTCAGTCAACAAAAAATAAAATTGGTGGATGTTTCTTATCAGCCGCAAACCGGTCAGATTGATATCGATGCGCTGAACAAATTAATGAATGAAGATGTGGCAGCACTGGTTATTCCCCAGCCGAATTTTTTTGGCGTGCTGGAAGAAGTGGATGCGCTAACAGACTGGGCAAGACAGCAGGATATTTTTTCCATCGCAGTCGTTAATCCAACCGCCATGGCATTACTGAAACCGCCAGGACAGTGGGGAAAAGAGGGTGTGGATATTGCTTGCGGAGAAGGTCAGCCGCTGGGTATTCCACTCGCATCAGGTGGCCCTTATTACGGTATTTTATGCGCACGCAAATCGCATGCTCGCCAGATTCCCGGACGTATTGTTGGTCGTACGGTAGATATTGAAGGTAAATCTGGTTATGTCCTGACGATGCAGGCAAGAGAACAACATATTCGACGCGGTAAAGCGACATCCAATATCTGTACCAATCAGGGTTTGATGGTAACCGCTTCCACGATTTACATGAGCTTGATGGGCCCGCAAGGATTGCGTCAGGTGGCGATGGAAAGTCATGCACGCACTCGCGAATTAATACAGGAAGTGACAGCCATTCCTGGCGTGGAAATGGTTTTCACCTCGCCGTTTTTTCATGAAGTTGCCTTGCGCGTTAATCAGGATGTAGAGCATTTAATTCGGGAATTGGCTGCCTGTCATATTCAGGCAGGTTATTCGCTGAAACCACATTATCCCGAGTTAGGCGAATGTTTATTGATTTGCGCGACTGAAACCAAAACATCGGAAGATATCAAACTACTGGCGCATCATTTGCGAGAAGCAATGCTGGGGAGAAAACTTGCATGTCTGGCTTAATTTTTGAAATATCGCGAAAAGGGCGTTCTGCAAAAGCGCAATGGCCATCTGTTGTAACAAAAGAATGTGATGATATTCCCGCTAGTTTATTGCGTCAGGATGTTCCCAATTTACCAGAAACATCTGAGCTGCAAGTCGTGCGTCATTATACGAACCTGTCGCGTAAAAATTTTTCCATCGATACGCATTTTTATCCATTGGGTTCCTGCACCATGAAATACAATCCACGCGGTGTGCGTGCTCTCGCTTCCCTGGATGGATTTTTAAATCATCATCCGTTATCGCTAGAAGAAAATAGTCAGGGATATATGGCATGTGCGTATGAATTGCAGGAAATGTTAAAAACCGTGACTGGCATGAAAGGTGCTGCACTTTCTCCCATGGCTGGTGCGCAAGGTGAATTTGCAGGCGTTGCCATGATTCATGCTTATCATCGTGCACGCAATGATTTTGCACGTGATGAAATACTCGTGCCAGATGCAGCGCACGGAACCAATCCTGCCTCTGCTGTGCAATGTGGTTTTAAAGTGCATGAAATTCCAACCGGTGCTGATGGCAATGTGGATATTGAAGCATTGAAAAAAGCTGTAGGGCCAAAAACCGCGGGTATCATGCTGACGAATCCCTCAACCCTCGGAGTGTTTGAAGAAAAAATTCAGGAGATTGCGAAGATCGTGCATGAAGCAGGTGGTTTGCTTTATTACGATGGTGCGAATTTCAACGCCATTCTCGGCAAGGTGCGACCAGGCGATATGGGATTTGATGTCGTCCATTTAAATTTACATAAAACATTTGCCACTCCGCATGGTGGTGGAGGGCCTGGCAGTGGGCCCGTTGTCGCCAATGAAAGATTGCTGCCATTTTTACCCATTCCACGTGTTGCAAAAGAAGGTAATAAATATCGCTGGTTGACAGAAAAAGATTGTCCGCAAACGATCGGCCGCTTGTCTGCTTTCATGGGAAATGCGGGCATTATTTTGCGTGCTTATCTTTATGCACGATTGCTGGGCAGGGAAGGCATGCAGCGTGTCGCAGAATTTGCAACGTTAAATGCGAATTATTTATTAGCGCGTTTGAAGGCAGCCGGATTTACTGCTGCTTATCCTGAGCGTCGTGCGAGTCATGAATTTATTATCACATTAAAAAATGAAGCCAAAACATTACATGTCACAGCACTCGATGTTGCCAAACGTTTGCTGGATTATGGATTTCATGCGCCGACCATGTATTTTCCATTGCTGGTGCCTGAATGTTTGCTGATCGAGCCCACTGAAACAGAAACAAAGGAAATGCTGGATGCATTCGCTGATGCCATGATTCAAATTCTGGAAGAAGCAAAAAAAGATCCAGCGATATTAAAAAATGCACCCTATAATTTACCTGTGCGTCGTCTGGACGATGTGAAAGCCGCAAGGGAATTAAATCTGGTCTATTACTCGGAATAAGGATAGTTCGCATGAAATCGCAATCTGGTTTTACGATTATTGAATTATTAATTGTGATCGCCATCATTGGTATTCTCGCGATCATCGCTGTGCCAACTTACATGACTTATACGAAAAAAACGTATTTTACTGAAGTCGTGCAATCAACAGGCCCTTATAAAATTGCAGTCGAAGCCTGTTTTCAAATGCAGGGTGGCGGTAGTGCAGTGACTGGTTGTGGCAATGGTTCCAATGGTGTACCCGCAGCGCCAACTGCATCAGGCAATGTGGCATCGGTGGTAACAACGAGTGCGGGTGTGATTACTGCAACCGGACAAAACAAGGCGCCAGCTGATACATATATTCTGACGCCTACTCCAACCAGTAATGTTCTGGTATGGGCTGCAACAGGAACTTGCAAGACCAATGGTAGCTGTTAAAAACTAACGCCAATGTTTGAAACCAGCAACCAGGTGTCACGTGGCTGTTGGCCATTCCAATGTTGTGCCACAGCATAACCAGCGCCAATCTGAAAAATAAATGCGTTATTCGATGACCAGAATGATGGCGTCACATAGATAACATTGCCGCCAGAGTTTGGGTCCTGAACATTGTTGATGCGATTATGTTGCGTTTGCGTGCCATCAAATTCTGTTACCCAGGCTAATATCCATCCATTGACATCCTTGATGTTTCTGCCAAAACCAAATTGATAAAGATAGGTATTGCCATTGCGCGAGCCACGATTTGTCGTGGGTAATACTGCGCCTAATCCGCCGAAATAAAACCAGTCGACATACATACGTGTGAAAGTGCCGCCGAGAAAAAAACTGACGGCGCCATTTCCTGTGCGTGGATTTTTTTGTGTCGAACCGGTTGGAATAAATAAATTGCCAAGAAAAGTTGCCTGGTCTGTGTAACGTGATGTCGAATTAAAATAGTAAGCATGCTCCAGTTGTACATAAGCATCTTCAAAACCATTGGAGTGTTGTTGTTGTGATTTGTAACTGACAGCATAGGGGATGGTAATAGTGATAGTGGTAGTATCGCTGATGCCATAACTGGTGGCGGGAACGAAATCAATAAAATGTTCACCTACTCCCATGTAATCGTCGAAAAGCATATTAATTTGCGTTTCATTTTTATCAATGATGTTGCCGCCAAAACCAACCAGTGAACCAGGTTGTTGCGAACTACGCAAAATAAAATTACCTGCATTCGGCGGGGAATCTGCAAGGGAAAGAGTGGGGGTGAGAAAAAGGACGATAGTAATTAAAAAATGTTTCATTCTAAAAACTATCCTTCCATTTCCTTAGCGCTTTAAACACCTCAACTGAATTATCAAATTTTTCACCCGCATGTTTTTCCACGCTGGATTTAACTGTCGCTAATTCACAGCGTAAAAAAGGATTGGTTTCTTTTTCTTCTTTCAATGTTGAAGGCAGAGATGGTTTATTTTGATGACGCAATTCATTCACTTGTTTTATGCGTTCAGTGATTGCCGCATTATCTTTTTCCACCAATTGTGCGAAGCGTAAATTATTTACCGTATATTCATGCGCGCAATATATTTCTGTTTCATCGGGAAGCGACATAATTTTTTGTAGCGAATCTTTCATTTCTGTTGCAGTACCTTCGAATAATCTGCCGCAGCCTGCTGCAAATAAAGTATCACCACAAAATAATTTTCCCTGCAGATAATATGCAATGTGACCAGAAGTGTGTCCGGGAATATCAAGAATGGCGATTGAGGCGGGAAATCCTTCTATCGTAATGGATTCAGTTTCACTCAAGGGATGCGTCAAGCCAGTAATGTTTTCATTGGCAGGACCATAAACAGGAACAGGGAATTGTCGCTTGATTGCTTCAATGCCATTCGTATGATCCCAGTGATGATGTGTCACCAGGATCGCAAGCAAATGCAAATGATGTTGCTGCAGGAAATCAATCACAGGTTGTGCTTCACCTGGATCAATAATCAATGCAGTCTTTTTTTCTTCATCAATGAGTGCCCAAACATAATTATCTTTCAAGATACGAATGGCGGTGACTTTCATTCCCTGTCCTTTGCATTTATTTGGATGTACGTTTCCTTTCGTGTTCCTTCAGAAATTTCTTGCGTACGCGTATGCTCTCTGGTGTCACTTCCACTAGCTCATCATCTTCGATGAATTCCAGCGCTTGTTCAAGCGACATGAGAATCGGTGGAATCAGAATAATATTTTCATCTGATCCTGCCGCACGAATGTTGGTCAGTTGCTTGGCTTTGCAAACATTTACAACGAGATCATTATCACGTGTATGAATGCCAACGACCATGCCTTCGTAAACATCGGTTTGCGGTTTGATAAGCATGCGACCCCTATCTTGCAAATTAAATAATGAATAAGCAAGCGCAACACCTTGCTGATTGGAGATCAGCACGCCGTTTATACGATGGGGAATTTCACCTTTTGCCACAGCAGCATAATGACTAAACACATGATGCATAATGCCATTACCCGATGTGAGAGTGAGAAAGTCCATATGAAAACCAATGAGTGCGCGTGCAGGAATCACATAATCAAGACGCGTACGACCTTTGTCATCCGATAACATATGTTTTAAATCACCACGACGACTGCCCAGTTTTTCCATGACAGCGCCCTGATATTCAGTTGGTACATCAATCGCGAGTGTTTCATAAGGTTCCTGCATTTCACCGTCTACCATTTTGGTGATGACTTCAGGTCGCGAAACGGCTAACTCATAACCTTCGCGTCGCATGTTTTCAATCAGAATGGATAAATGCAATTCACCACGACCAGAAACACGGAATTTATCAGGATCACTGGTATCTTCGACACGCAAGGCAACATTGTGCAGTAATTCCTGATACAGACGATCACGAATACGACGACTCGTAACATACTTGCCTTCCTTGCCAGCGAAAGGTGAAGTGTTCACCTGGAATGTCATGCTGACCGTTGGTTCATCAACTGTTAAAGCAGGTAAAGCTTCGACGTTTGCAGGATCGCATAAGGTGTCTGAAATTTTTAATTCATCAATGCCAGTGATCGCAACAATATCACCCGCATTTGCACTGGCTACTTCACTGCGATCGAGACCGAGATATTCGAGTACTTGCAAAATACGTCCCTGACGTGTCTTGCCTTCGCGATCAATAATGGTCACGGGCATATTGGTTTTCGCCTGACCGCGTGTGATGCGTCCTATGCCAATCATGCCAACATAGCTGGAATAATCGAGTGTACTGATTTGCATCTGGAAGGGTGCATTTGAATCAACTTTCGGTGCAGGAACGTGTTTGACGATAGTTTCAAATAAAGGTTCCATGTTGTCGCTGGTTTCATTCAAATCCAGTGTCGCAAAACCCAATAAGGCTGATGCATATACCACAGGAAAATCCAGCTGTTCATCGGTTGCACCAAGGTTGTCAAATAAATCAAACACCTGATCCATGACCCAGTCAGGTCTTGCACCTGGTCTGTCGATCTTGTTGATGACAACGATGGGATGTAAACCGCGTGCAAATGCTTTTTGTGTGACAAAACGTGTTTGTGGCATAGGACCATCGACTGCATCGACCAATAGCAGGACGGAATCTACCATGGAGAGAATGCGCTCTACTTCGCCGCCAAAATCAGCATGACCGGGTGTATCGACAATATTGATTCGATAATCTTTCCACTTGATGGCCGTATTTTTAGCAAGAATCGTGATGCCGCGTTCGCGTTCCAGATCATTGCTGTCCATAATGCGCTCAGTCGTTTGCTTGCGCGAAACGCTGGAAGTTTGTTCGAGTAATTTATCAACAAGTGTAGTTTTGCCATGATCTACGTGGGCAATGATTGCAATATTTCGTAATTGTTCGGACACAGTCTCACCTGATCTCTTGTAGTAAAAAGGTTGGTTATCATACATGATTTGCGGGGGTGATTCGAGGATTAATGACGCGCTACTTAAACCTGCGCGTCATATTGAAACGTTTGAGCAAGTTCATATTCTTCTGCTGTGTTGATTTCCATGGTTTTTTTATCCGTCAGACAAACCCGAATCTTGTATCCATGTTCCAGCACGCGTAATTGTTCCAGCAGTTCAGCTTGTTCGAGTGGTGTTTGCGGCAAGGTTTTGTAGAGCATCAGAAAGTCACGGCGGAAAGCATACACACCCATGTGGTGATAAACCGGAGCAGATGTTTCTGCGCGAAAATACGGAATGGGTGCGCGTGAAAAATAAAGTGCGTTATGTTGTTTATCCGTAATGACTTTGACCGCACCGGGTTCATGATAGCTGCTGGTCATATTTAATGGACTGGCAAGCGTGGTCATCTCAGGTGTTTCACCTGCAAGATAAGGTGCAACCAGTTTTTCCAGCATGCAAGGTTGTATGAAAGGTTCATCACCTTGCAAATTAATGATGACATCCATTTGTGGATATTGTTCTGCAATCACAGCAACACGTTCTGAACCAGTTGGTAAATCAGGATCAGTTAATTGTGCTTTGCCACCAATAGATGAAATGACTTTTGCGATTTCTTCATCATCGGTTGCAACGACAAGATCGCTTAACAATTTGCAGCGTGCAGCATTTTCATAAGTCCATTGCACCATGGGCTTGCCCTGAATAGGCAATAATGGTTTGCGCGGCAAGCGTGTAGAACGTATACGGCTTGGAATGACGCAAAGAATTTTCATGAAAACTCGCTGTACTTGTTGTCTTGTTATCAGGTCGAGCATCATAATCAATCCATTCTGCATTATCAATGTTTGCTATACTGTCCCGCGAAAAATGAATAAGGAGTTACATGATGTCATTTAGGAAAAAACAATTATATTTTCCGTGTCTTACCATGCTTGCTGCTACATTTTTATTATCAGCAGCACAACCGCCAGAATCATCCGAAGTCAAAATCAAACCTGCTCAAGTATTGGTTCCCGGCTCACGCATCGTTGCTGGTGATCCTGAAAAAAATGAATTTTATATTTTGCGGGAAGATCAACCTGATCCATTGATTGGCAAGAAAGGTACCTATGTGAATACAGAAGCCATGCAATCAGGAATTGAAATGGAACATGTATTAAATGCTAATCCTGATGAAGCTTTATCAGAAGTGAATACATTATGGAATGCACGCATTGAAGAAGCAGTAAATAAACCTGCAGAAGAGGTTGAAGTTAAAAATCCTCAACCTGTGGCACCAGTTGTGATACCAAAAAAAGTGGATCAAAAGGATGATGCGAATGCGAGTAATTACGGTAAAGTGAAAGCGTTTTTGCATAAGTTAACTCAGAAAATGGCAGATAAGAAAAAGCATTCGAAGATGAAAACGCGCGTGGCACGCAAGACAAAACCACATTACAAATATGTCGTGACGAAAAAAGATGGAATGAAAGTAATACGCGTGAAGTATGTTGGGTGAGGATTGATGGTTTGCAGAAACTTGCGGACAAAAAAATTGGGCCCAGAGAAACTCTGGGCCCAATTTTATAAAAGCTTACTTCTTGGAAGCTTTCTTTTTCTTTCTGCGGCCTGGACGTTTCTTGGCAGCAGTTGTTTTCTTTGCTACTTTCTTTGATTTCATTTTACGTGTTGCTTTTTTCTTTGGAGCTTTTTTCTTTGCTGAACTTTTCTTTGCTTTTGCCATGACGTAGTTTCCTTTCAATTGTTAACAATGAATAAATTTAACATTAGCATTCATAAAAGTATAGAACTATTAGGGATTATACTTATTAATATACGAGTGAATCGTAATGCACTTCACGTATCTCTTATTAACGTTTATAAAACATGGGAAGACGGAGTGTTTTGCATTAATTTTTTCATCGCTTGTTTTGGCTGATTAATTTAATTTTTATATTTCCGCACAGATTTTCCAAGGGTTGATACTGGTGAAGATGATGGTACACTAGCGCCTTCTTTTTCATGAGTCACACATAATAATCAGGAATTAAATATGATCATACAGCCAAAAATCCGAGGTTTTATTTGTACCACAGCGCATCCTGAAGGATGTCGGGAAAACGTTGCACAGCAAATTGCATATGTAAAATCGAAAGGACACTATCAAGGTCCGCAAAATGTATTAGTGATTGGTGCTTCAACGGGATATGGTCTTGCCAGCAGAATAGATGCGACATTCGGTGCGGGTGCAAAAACCATTGGTGTGTTTTATGAAAAGGAAGCAGATGAAAAACGCACGGCATCACCAGGCTGGTATAACACAGCGGCATTTGAATCGCTTGCTCATGAAGAAGAGTTGTATGCAAAGAGCATAAATGGCGATGCATTTTCGACTGACATCAAGCAACGTACAGCAGAATTAATACGCAAGGATTTGGGTAAAGTAGATTTGGTGATATACAGTCTTGCCTCACCACGTCGTGTGCATCCTGTTACAGGTCAGGTATATCAATCAACATTGAAACCCATCGGCAAACCATTTACAGGTAAATCCATTGATGCATTTCTTGGGGAAGTGAAAGATGTCACCATTGATCCTGCCAATGAAAATGAAATCGCAAACACGATTGCAGTGATGGGTGGTGAAGATTGGGCGATGTGGATGGATTATCTTGCCAGCGAAAACTTACTGGCTGATGGCATCAAGACGGTGGCTTATTCATACATTGGCCCTGAATTGACACATGCAATTTATCGCGATGGTACGATTGGTAAAGCCAAGGAAGATTTAAAAGCGACAGCAGATGCGCTGGATAAAAAATTAAAATCGCTACATGGCGAAGCCATTATCTCTGTGAATAAAGCAGTGGTTACGCAAGCCAGTGCTGCGATTCCAGTTGTTCCGTTATACATTGCCATTCTGTTTAAGATCATGAAGCAATTGGGTACGCATGAAGGTTGCATCGAGCAAATTCATCGCATGATGTGTGATCATCTTTATGCGGCAAATCCTCCTGCAAGAGATGCAGAAGGTTATATCCGTCTGGATGATCTTGAAATGCAGCCTGATGTGCAACAGCAAATTGTTGCGCTTTGGCCAACCATTACAACAGATAATCTCTCGCAGCAAACGGATGTCGCTGGTTATCGTGATGAGTTTTATCGTTTATTTGGTTTTAATATTCCAGGCATGAATTATGAGGCAGAAGTAAATCCTGTCGTTGCCATTCCCTCCATTGACACAGTTTCCTCAAACTAAAAAGTTAAGGATGCGGAGCATTCCGCATCCAGCTTATTGAAATATCAACACTTCCTTTTCAGCCCGGCAAAACTCGCGTTTATTGCTATAATTAGTGCAATAAATAACATAAAGACGAGGTGTAGATGCTCGCCCGTTTCTATATTGTCATCGATGACAAGAACCATGAATTCGATGATGAAGGCATGCAGGATTTTATTATTCAACATGCTGGAATCGAAGGCGTTCTTTATCACACTGAAATGACACACATCAAAATTCTTTATAACAAACTCACGGGTGAAGTTAGATTAATGGATAGCGAAGAGCGTCAGGGAATGAATACAGATTATGCCAATGCATTTAGCATGCAACGCAGATTAGTGGAGCTTGCGCTTCGTCGTTTGACGAAACTGGATTTGCTCGCTGAGCTGCATCAATTGAACGATAAACAAATCAGTGATCTTATTCATCAACACCATTCCATCAATCCTCAAACAGGAAGACCTTCTGCTAATACCTCTGAAATTGCACTGGATATGACGCTAGTGAAAGTCATTAATCTTGGTTATGTGCGTCAAGGTCCAATATGGCAGTGGTTATCAGGTCTTGTAAAAATTAATCAGACGCCTGTGCAGCGCGCAATTTATTCTGCATTTGAAGATTTCAAAAAAGAATGCGAACCACATTCGCATGTGTTAACACATTTCAGATCAAAAAATTCCATTGAACAATTTAAGCAATATATTAGAAAGTATCTCGTGTGATTACATTGCAGTGACTGAAACTGCAGCTGTTCCGCGTCCAACCATTCCCAATTTTTTTGCAGCCGCATAAGATAAATCAATCACGCGATTGGAAACGAAAGGTCCGCGATCATTTATTTTGACAACCACTGTTTTGCCATTATGCAAGTTAGTGACTTTAACGCGTGATGCCAGGGGTAATGTTTTATGTGCAGCAGTCATTTTGTACATGTTAAAACGCTCACCGCTGGATGTGCGTTTTTTATTGAAGCGTGCACCGTACCAGGAAGCAAGGCCTTTTTCCTGATAATTTTTACTATTATGCAACACATGATAACGCTTGCCATATTGCGTATAAGTTTTATGTGGCGAAAGTGCAGTCGCATCACGATTAGCGCATGATGAAATGAATAAACACATCGATAATATAAGTAATATTTTTTTTGACATAATGATGATCGATTTATTGGTTATTAATTATTAATAACCGATCGCGGCACCATCTGGTCGTCGGTTATCATTCGCACCATAAAGTATTTTGCTTTGCGGATCAATTAAAATTGCTTCGACTGCTGACCATTTATGAATCTGTTTAATATTGTATCCCATGCGTTTTAATTGCAATGTAGTCACATCAGTAAATGCGCCAGGTTCTATTTCGATAAAATCGGGCGATCCCTGAAAATGAAATCGCGGTAAATTAATTGCCTGTAAAATATTGAAATCATAATCAATCACATTCAACAAAGTGAGTAAAACAGAAGTAATAATACGCGGGCCGCCTGGCGAACCGAGTATCATGTATGGTTGATTATTTTTCATGACAATCGTCGGCGACATGGAGCTTAACGGTCTTTTATGTGATGCCACATCATTGATCGCCTGTTGTACAAGATCGAATTTATTTTCAGTGCCAGGTTTTGCAGTAAAATCATCCATGGTGTCATTGAGAAAAAATCCAGTGTGATCTGCAATGATTTTTGCGCCGAAAAATCCATTAATTGTATAAGTAACCGACACGGCATTCCCGTGTTTATCCATAATCGAATAATGCGTCGTATCTGTTTGTTCATGTTCATGCAAACGTTTGCCAGCGTGTGGAATGGTTTTGGTGTTGCGAATTTTTGTCACGATTGAATTTATATAAGATGGTGAAAGTAATTGTGTAATGGGATTATGTACAAAATCAGGATCAGCCAGTCTGGTATTTCTGTCATTAAATGCATAACGCATGCTTTCAACGATATCATGCACGCTGGCTGCAGTATGAAAACCTGATTGTCGTAAATTAAAATGTTGCAGTACGGAAAGCATTTCACAAATTGCAATACCACCAGATGAAGGAGGCGGTACTGAATAAATTGTATAGCCATGATAACTGCATTGAATCGGAGGCATTTCTTCTACGGAATAATTTGCAAAATCTTTCATCGATAAAATGCCACCATTTTTTTCACTGGCTGCAACAATTTTTTTGGCAATATTTCCTTTATAAAAAACTTCAGTACCTTTTTCTGCAATGAGTGAAAGTGTATTGCCCAAATCTTTTTGTATGAATAAATCTCCTGCTTGCCACGGTTTCCCATCATGCAAAAAAATTTCAGCAACATTCGCCTGTTTGCGAAAAGCTGGTGCGTAAAAGCTAAACCACTTCGCATCAAATGAAGTGACGCGATAACCTTCTTTTGCCAATTTGATGGCAGGTGCCATCACTTGTTTGCGTGTCATGGTGCCATATTTTTGCAGTGCTTGATTTAATCCCATGACAGTGCCGGGAACTCCAACAGCAAGATATCCAATGGTAGTTGCATCAGGAATCAGATTGCCATTTTTATCCAGAAACATATTTTGTTTTGCTTTCAATGGAGCTTTTTCACGAAAATTTATCACTGTATTTTTTCCATTGGCGAGATGTATCAGCATAAATCCACCACCACCAATATTGCCGCAGCATGGATTAACCACAGCTAATGCATATCCTACTGCAACTGCAGCATCTACAGCATTGCCACCAGCACGTAAAATATCAATGCCGACTTGTGAGGCAACACGCTGTTCTGTCACTACCATTGCATGTTTGCCAGTTGCAATTTGTTGTGCATGTGTAATTGCGCTTGCAAACAGAAGAAAAAATGTATAATACAAAAACAGGGATTTTTTCATGTTATTAATTTTCCATTGATGGAATGAACTATTTTATGAAAATCATACGCGCATTGCCAATCATGATTCTAATTTGCTGTTTGCAAGGCTGCATGAATGTGGCAACTTCTGGTGCAGAAGTTATTTATAATCGTCACAGTATACAAAAAAATCTCAAAGATCAATACGCAACACTGAAAGCATATCGAGCATTGCGTAAAACAGATCAATTTCAGAATAGTAATATTATTGTTTCCACTTACAATGGAGAAATGTTACTCGCAGGACAAACACCTATGCATTGGCAAAAAACACGTGCTGAAGAACTTATCAGAAAACAGGTGGATGTTGCGCGTATTTATAATCTGATTACTGTTCAGGGAATTTCATCACCATTAACACGTGTCAGTGATTCGTGGATTACAGCCAAAATAAAGGCAAAATTTCTTGCTTCCGATGATATGGATGGTTCACAGGTGAAAGTAATTACAGAAAATGGAACGGTTTATCTCATGGGAACATTATTGCCTGAGCATGCAGAAACAGCGATTGATCTCGCCAGCAATACGCAAGGCGTGCAGCGTGTTGTGAAAATATTTTCATATATGAAGATCAGCAAGAAAATTTAACATTCATTCGCTTAAAAATTTTTTCTCGCGGAAAAATTAAATTATCGTGCGCCGATGTTGCCGAATGCTTCGCAGCAATATGCCCGGCTGATGCAATTGGTATACATGGGTTTGTTGCAAAGGGGGTCGCTACATTGACAATCAGATTTGACAGGATCGCAAACATTACCTTCAACTCCGCAGCCGCCAATTCCGCAATTAGCTGTCACATTCACACTGAATAATAGTGCAAGACAACCGATTACATTTAATGCCAGCTTTTTCATGCGAATTCTCCTTGGTGTATTTCGCTATTATATGGTGTTTGAACATCCTGAACAACTTTGCTGATGCTGAGCGATGCGTCCGTGACATTGTTTGCATTGCGATACACCTGCTGGTAACAGATTGCAATCGAGTGCAACGCGCTCATCAAAGACAAAACATTCTCCTTCATAATGTTCGCCGCCTATTTTTTGAAAATAGCCGAGTATGCCACCATCGAGCTGATAAACATCCTTATAACCTTGATTCAACATGTAAATTGCTGCTTTTTCGCAACGAATTCCTCCTGTGCAAAACATGACGACAGGTTTGTCTTTTGGAATGGCGTCGAGCGATGCAGGCAATTCGGAAAAATCATGCAGTTGTAATTGTTTTGCATTTTTAAAACTACCGAAGCGTATTTCATAATCATTACGTGTATCGAGCAAAGTAATATCCCGATTTTCATTCAGCCAATCTCTTAATTTTCCAGGAGAAATATCTGCTGCGCGTGAACTGACAGCATCAACCTCGGATTGTCGTAAGGTAATGATTTCCTTTTTTATTTTTACTTTTAATTTTCTGAAAGGAATCTCATCTGACCATGTTTCATGGAAGCGCATATCAGTAAAATGTTTATCCTGTTTCAACGACGTGATAAACACATGAATATCATCAGGCAAACCAGCAAGATTAATATTAATTCCTTCATGACTTAATAAAATTGTGCCTGATAATGCGTGTTTGCGGCATTGTTCAAGCAATGCTGGTTGTAAATCAGAGAGATAATTGAGTGAAATGAATTTGTAACCCGCGATATTTAAAATGCGCATGATTGTATTTCTGATAAAAATAATGCGCAAATCTACTTTACAAACAAAGCAGCGTCAACTTTATGTCACGCTGCAATGTAAGCCATTAATTTTTACACCTTTTGCAGAAGGAGCCAGATGTCCAGTAATGGTTAATGTCTTGCTGGCATCCACATTGCCACGACAGGATGCAGGCAAGCCTTGTGGGCTTAATTTTCGATTGCTGTTATCGGTCACATATAGCTGGCTCATGACGATTTCGCGATAAATGGGAAATACCTTGCCGCGTTGCGCACCGAGAATGCTCAGGCAACCCACGTTGGACATGCAAAGAAAATAACGATTATCACTAGTTGCGCCGCTAATTTTAATCCTGATTTTTGCAGCATTATCTGCAAATACCTGGGAGGTTGTCGTTATAAATAGTAATAACAATAGAAATAGCCTTTTCATGCTGATCTGCCTCGCTCGTTTTGTGTACTGTATTTTTTATGGACAGACAGAATAGCATGGTCAGCTTAAGGATTTATGAGAATAAAACTTTGTTTTAAGGCATTGTATTTATTATATTTTTTACCGAAGTGCGGCAGGTTGTGGGTGGTAAGCGCTTGAATCTATCCATTAAATTTTACCCTGCATGAAACAGTTTATAATGGTCTATGTACATCTATGTATATAAGAACACAAAACAAACAAGGAGTACTCTCATGAAAAAGTCACTTGCAAAAATCCTTCTGGCTTTATCCTGCACGCTAAGTCTTGCTGCAGTATCGTCAGAAGCATTGGCGCATCGTCATCATCATCATTATGGCTATCGTCATATTTATGCAACGTGTGCTAGCAGTTGTTGCGGTCATTGCTCCGTCTACGCCTATCGTGGTTGTGGTTATCACAGATTTATCAGACCACATGCCGGCACGTTTGGCGAAGTGGAAGGACGTCCAGTTAAGTATGTTGATGGCGGCTACTATTACGTTCAGAAATGTTCAAGTGCTGGTTACTGGCATCATCGTTGGCACAGGGCGTTTTGCTCGTAATGATTTAATGTGATCCTCGTTTGTAACCATCAGGCGAGGATTCATTTTAGAATCTCCAATCATAAAACAAGGAGCTGTTCCATGAAAAACCTCATCGCAAAAGTCGTGTTGGCATTGATGTGTGCTGGCAGTTTTGCAGCAATTTCAAGTGAAGCACAAGCTTATTATTATTATCACAATGGTTACCATCGTTATTACTATGGTCATCCATATTACCGCACCTATTATCGCGCTTATCCACGTTATTACGGCAGACGCTGCGTAGGTGGTTACTGGAGAAATCACGTTTGGCATCCACGTCGTTGCTGGTAAACGACGTTAACTGATGTCCATTGGTCGTGCCATGGCAAAACTGACGTTCGTTTCCCAGCGGGCGCCAATTTTCCAGGCATAGGCATATGGACGGGCAGTATGCGGATTCACTTTCAGTAGCATACTGCCAATGCCAATACCGGAGGCATGTGGGCGCCTGGTGTCCTTGCTGTGACCTGAGGGTGCAGAATCTGCAATGCGCAGTAAAAAAATATTGCCGCTGCGTAAAGGTTTATCCATCACAATCATGACATGTCCTCCCGTTTCAAGGCCGTAGCGATTTTTGTTACGGAAAACGAGGATATCGCCTGGGCGTAATTCATTTACATCTTCCACTGTATTCCAGTGACGTGAATCATCCGAAAGATTACGAAAATACTGATAATAATCCTGCGTGGTAGGTTTTTCTGATCCGCTCCAGTGAGTAAGGCTGGTATAAGCGCGGGGATAAATGCTTTTTAGAATGTGATCAACGTAACGTGAACAATCAACGATATAAATACCGCGCGATGAATCAATTTTCGCGCCACCCATTTTGTAATTGGTATAGCGAATGCTTTCGACTGTACTGCGAACAAAATTCACCAGCGTTTTTTCCATGGTGGTTAATAAATACGATGGCAGAAATGAGTGCGTGACATTTTGCGTATTCGCTATTTTTGTAACTGTATGTTTTGTTTTTGTAGGTTTTTGTATTTTTGATTTTGCTGTTTTGCGAGTGGATTTTTTTTTGATAATAGTTTTTTTTGTGATGTGCTTTTTTGCTTTTTTAACATGATGCATTTGTGTTTTGGATTTTTTCGTTGTCGCAAAAGAATAGTCAGGATAAATGATCACTGACATGATCATGATGATTACGATTTTTTTTATTAACGAAATCATTTTTTATCCTGTGTATTAATGTCCGGCAAAATATTGCCGGACATTCTAGCTTGTTCTTTCCCTGATGTAGCTTTCTTTTTGCATTAAATTGCTTGATAATTAGCGCAATATATTCATGATGCACAAATAAAGCGCGCATCAGAACAATGATAAAATAAATAACAGGGCAAATTTTTATGGGGAGAGGTCATGGAGTTATCAGAATTACTCCGATTAAGCGTGGAGAAGCGTGCTTCTGATTTGCACATATTGCCTGAATCCGCTCCCTTGTTACGTATCGATGGCGATCTTGTGCCATTGAAAGAAGTTCCTGTGTTATCTGCAGCTGATACCAAACATCTAATTTACAGCCTTATGACACCTTTGCAGCAACAGGATTTTGAGCGTGATTTGCAATCCGATCTTGCGATCAGTCTCCCGGATATAGGTAATTTTCGTGCGAGTGTTTATCACCAGTTGCGTGGTATGGCGGCAGTGTTTCGCATTATTCCAGAAAAAGTTCCGAGTTTTGAAGATTTGAATTTGCCATCTGTATTGAAATCCTTATTAGTGTTGGCGAGTGGTTTGATACTGGTAACAGGTCCTGCTGGTTCAGGAAAGAGTACAACACTGGCAGCGATGGTGGATTACATCAATAACATACGATCGAGCAATATCATCACGATTGAAGATCCGATTGAATATATTCACGACAGTAAAAAAAGTTCCATCAGTCAATTGCAGGTCAAGCGTGATACCACCAGTTTTTCCGCTGCATTGCGTGCTGCCTTACGTCAGGATCCGAATGTTATCTTGCTGGGAGAATTGCGTGATCTGGAAACCATGCGCCTTGCATTAAAAGCTGCAGAAACAGGACATCTGGTGGTAGCCACTTTGCATGCCAGTTCAGCGCCACTGGCTGTCAGTCGTTTTGTGGATGTGTTTCCGCGCGCAGAAAAAAATCGCGTACGCGATATGCTGTCGGAAACGATTCAGGGTATTTGTTGTCAAACATTAGTGAAGAAAATGGATGGAGGCCGTGTGGCTGCATTTGAAATTATGCTGGCAACGCGTGCCATACGTCATCAGATTCGACATGACAAAATCGCGCATATGTTGATGACCATGCAAACCAGCGGTGATATTGGCATGTGCACACTGGAACAAAATCTCGAAGAATTATTGGCTAAACGCGTGATTAGTCAGAATGTGGCGAGAAATGCAGCGCTAAATCGCGGCACAAACAGGTTTTAGGAAAGCACCAAAATCAATAGTATTTGAGAAAAATTGCTTTTCTTCCAGAGCTTCACTTATACCATTGACATGAATCAATATAACTCTGGAAGAAAAATTTTTGGGTATATTTAGCCGTTTAATTTTTTCATTCATTTCTTCGATTACTTGAACACCAATTTCGTTTTTAGAATATTTAATTTCACAAATATATAATGTGTTATGTTTCGTTTGAATAAGGTAGTCAATCTGACAACCAGCTTGTTTCGTGGTTTTTCTTTGAAAGAATGGATTGTCGCAAATTATATCATTTAGATCGATACGCAATGCAGATTTTATAAGATGACGATTGTTTAATACTAAATTCTCAACCTGCAAACCCATTATCGTATTCCAGTTTTTCAGGCTGGAAAGCGAAATATTTTTCATGTTACCCAATTCAATTCTTGAGAGATTTGGCATGATGTATTTTAAATAAAACCTCGAATAATTATCTTTTAATCGATAATGGCTTAATTTTGATGGTGCTGCATCTTTAATATTCCAGGTGAAATCTCTGGATATAAAACCAGATTTGATAAGATCATCCAGGTATTCTGATATATCACCACCACGCTTTAGCCCTGTTGCTTTACAGATAGTTTCCTGATCAGATATTCCATCCGCCAGGCGGCTAACAATATTTTTATAAAGAGTGTTCTTTGAATGAAATAAATCTGAAAAAATTTTTTCAAATTCTCCAAATAATATTCCTGACTGATTAAAGCATAATTGCTGGATGTTATCTTCTGCAGATAGTAACGGATTGATGTGCTCTAAGTATCTGGGTATGCCACCCGTAATTGATAATAATTTTAATTTTTCATGCGCACTTACGCGCGTGTTTTCATTATTCCAGAATTCCGCGCAATCATGTAACGGTAATTCCTCTAGCGTAAGATTTAAGGATTCCCTTCCAAGGAATCCAGTGCTGCTCAAAATATTTTTATCTATCCATGCTGAGGCAGAACCACAGATTGCCAGGATTAATTGATCATTTTTTTTAAAATGTAAATCCCAGGCATTTTTTATTTTTCCCAAAAAATCTGCATCCCTTGAGCCCATCCATGATATTTCATCGAGTATAATTAGCACCTGACCTTGTTTGGTGTGTTGTGCCAAACACCAAAACAGATCGCTCCAATCATCTTTATTGATATCAGTGATTTTAATTTGCTTATTAAGCTGTCTTGCAAATTCTTCCCGTTGTGACTGTGCAGTAACTTGATCTTCAGTATCATCTGGAATCGGTGGTAATCCTGAAAATACATATGCATTTTGGAATAAATGACTAAACTCCTCTAATAAACGACTTTTTCCAATCCGTCTTCTCCCTTTGATAACAATCAGGCTTGCAGATCGCTTATTTAGCAAATTTTTCAGCGTCTGCAGTTCTGCCTTTCTACCTATGAATTTTGCCATTGGAATAGCTAGCCACCATAAAAATGCAAATTAATTAATAAGTTACAAAATCTCCACAAACAGAGATTTTACCATCTTTGGAGATGGCATCTTATCAAGGTTACAGGATTAGTAAATATAAGATTGTTTGAAATTAATGATGAATAATGTGTGCTAAGAAGAGCACCTCACTCTCGCACCTGAGTCTGTTCCATCACCAGATCATTATCATAAATATAAAACGTATTTCTGCCGGAATTTTTGGAAACATACAATGCCTGATCAGCCTGACGGATAAAATCATCCAGACTAATATCGCTATCACGTAAAAACGCGATGCCAATGCTGGTGGTAACAGAAGCAGGTTTGCTATTCAGAGTAAAAGGCTGACGCATGGCTTGTAAAATTTTATTGGCAATGACAATCGCATCCTGCACTTCCTTGAGATCATCCAGTAACAGAATAAATTCATCACCACCAAATCTTGCTGCAATATCAGATGCACGCAAACATTGCTTTAAACGATTGGCAAACGCGGTTAATAATTTATCGCCGTAAGCATGGCCCATCGTGTCATTGATATCCTTGAATTGATCAATGTCGAGATACATCAGCGCAATTAATTGTTTTTTACGTTTGGCTTTCGCGAGTGCAATCGTCAGTTGCTCGTTGAACATATTGCGATTGGGAAGTCCAGTGAGATAATCATGACGCGCAACATGTTTTAATTTTTTTTCTGTCTTGCGTAAATCATCAAGCGCATGCGTTTTTTCTTTTGACAAAACTTTTAATTGACCAATATTTTTTAGACGTGCGATAGCATCGCCTACCAATCCAGCAATCACACGAATGGTTTGCAGATCAATATCACTAAATGCATTCAGATTATTTGAGATAACTTTAATGACACCTGCAATATGTGATTCATAAAAAAATGGTACGACAACCAGTGATCGTGCCTGTAATTGTCGGCACTCCTGCGGATTAATACGTGGATCATTTTCAACATCATCAGCACGAATAATTTGATGTGTGCTGATGCACAAGCCAGAAATGCTGTCGTTTTTATCGCAGGATTGTCCTACCCATTTTTCCAGATGACCGGTTCCGCCGCGGTAACGTAATTTATCTTCTGCCTCAAGTGTTTCAATTAGCGTACCCGTTGCATGAGTTAATTGCTGCAGTTGTTCAGCAGCAATCTGAATAAAATCATTTACTTTCAGGTTGGGTTCATTCAATCGATCCTGTATGTTGATGATTCGATTGAGATGGTTAATCAGTTCCTGTTGTTCACAGGCTTTAACCGTTTGATTTTTTGTGGGATTCGATGAACGCCGTTTCGTCATATAGTATCTCCTTATAACTACTATTATATCCCGAAGTGGCTTTAATCACGCTACTCCATCGACATAACGTTTACAGTTTTTCTCCATGATAGTTTGCAATATTGATGGTTGATTATGATCAAATTTCACTTGTCCACGAGCGGCAATTTCTGCTTCTTTGTCAGTAAATAAAGCGAGATCTTTTCCATCAAAATTACATTTCAGATCAATCTTGCCAATTTGCGCAATTTCATAGGAAATTTTCACGCGGCAATGATTATCTTCTGGTGTGGAAATAATAGCAGTATGAAAAAGAAAATCCTGTAACACGGGTAATGCGAATTGATATTTGCCTGGCTTGCAAGTTCGCAGGTTCAAATAATATTGTTTCATTCTTTGTATCATGTCAGTTTGAATTTCACCTTGTGTGTTCAATGCAACATGAAAATGCTCATTGTATTGATGAAATCTGTCGGCAGCAGATGCTGGAGTGTTTGTTTCTGGTGTTGGTAATGGTGTGCTCGCAACAACCGGTTCAGGTTTGGTAATCATTTTTTGTGGAGTAGCTGGCGCAACAGTTTTGACGGGCGGAAAAGAAGTGGAGAATAAGCCAGTGCCTTCTGCTGAATTATATTGTCCTTCCACTCCGACAAGACTTCCATGCGAATCAATTTTTGCAATGATGAAACTATCTTCTGCGCCACAGTTCCATTTATAAAGTATATTTTTTTCAGTCGCCTGTTTGCTGTCGACCGTGCCCAGATGCTGCTTAAGCCAATTCAGATTCATCCATGGAAAATCCATTTCATAACGACCCGAATATTTTGCAATATCGTGGTTAATCTGGTTTGCAATATTACGACAGGAATCTGCATAAAGAGAATGGATGCAAATTGCGGCACAAATAAAAATGAAAATCCGTTTCATCATATTTACTCACTATTTAATATTTCAACCGGTACCATGCGTGCTGCTTTAAAAGCAGGATAAAGAGAAGATATAAGACTCAAGCCAATGGCAACCACACTGATAATGCCAATATCCTGCCATTGCAATTCTGCAGGTAAATAATTTACAAAATAAATATTCGATGAAACCAGTTCGCGATGCAAAATATCCTGAATCCAGGTAGACAGGCTGCTCACATTCACAGAAAGCAAAACGCCACCTAATATACCGAGTATGGTTCCACTCAAGGCAATTAACACACCTTGCACAGTAAAAATAATTAATACCATTTGTGGTGTCGCACCTAGCGTGCGCAAAATGGCAATATCCATTTCCTTGTTTTTAACTACCATCACCATCGTGCACACCAGATTAAAAGCTGCAACAGCTATAATGAGTACAAAAATAAAAAACATCATGGTTTTGGTCATGCGGATATTTTCAAAAAATCCACCTAATTGCTGTGTCCAGTTCCATGCGCTCAAATGTTCAGGTAATTGACTTGCTAATTGCAGGGAAATGACAGGCGCTGCATACAGATTATCGATATTGATGTGCAAACCGGAAATGCTATTGTGTAGTGAAACCAGTTGTTGTGCATCAGCAAGGTGAATAAATGCCATGCGTGAATCAAAACCTAATGCGCCACCGCCTGCATGAAAAATTCCTGTTACAGTAAATTTATTGAATTTCGGCAGGATTTTCGTGATGGAAGATGATCCTTGCAATGTCGCAAGTATCAGTTTGTCACCTGGATTTACTTTTAATTTTTTTGCCAATTCTTCTCCGAGGACAATACCAAACTCACCAGGCTGCAAATTTTTTAATTGTCCTGCAATCATTTTTTGCGAAAGATCAGACACCTGATTTTCCAGTTCTGGCAGCACGCCAATTAGCATCGCTGGCATGGTGACTTCAGCATTGGTGATCAATGCGTCTTCACTGATGAATGGTGCAACGCCTTTTATTGCAGGATTTTTTTTCACACTGGCAAGCACCTTCTGCCAGTTATCCATTTTTCCCGTCATGCTGGTAATGGTAACCGGCGCAATCATGCCAAAAATCTGTTTTTTGATTTCGCGATCAAATCCATTGACGACTGATAATACGGTGATTAAAACCGCGACACCAAGTGCAATACCAAGAATGGTGATGCAGGAAATAAGGGATATAAACTGATTGCGTGATTTAGCGCGTGTATAACGTAAACCAATAAATAGTGTGGCGGGTCTGAACATCGTATGCCTCTTGATACTGCCAGGATTTTTTCCTGATCACTATAACTGATGTAGTCAGGGGCGACAACGAAGATAATCAAGAGCTGGTGTATAGTTTGAGCAAGCGTGTATGCATTCCTGTAAGTGATGTTTCTTGTCCAGGCAAAAATCTACGCATGCATTATCTACTTCATAATCATAAGAGGCAGAAGCAAAATTATAACCATAATAATAATCGCAGCGTTTCACTACTTTGACGCAGCGTACAGGATGCCATGATGAACGACAGAATAGTTTTGCAACCAGTGTGCAGGGAATAAGAAAAAAAATACTGATGATTGTTAATGAATAAATAAATTTCATATTTTTATACTCATGAAGATGGGTATCCTCAGATACTCATGACGATGTGCATCGTCATGAGTATGATCTGACATCATCTCAAGCTAACATTGCCGATTCCGCTAATCAGCCCGAACACTTGCAACAACCAGACGATCACACAAATGATAACGACAATATTCAAAATGGATTTGATAGGTGCAGCCATGGGAATATAAGTATTAACGAGGTACATGAGTACGCCGATAATGATCAGGACAATAATGACAGAGAGAAGTGACATGACAATCCCTTGCTTAAGTAATGAATGAAGCGACTAGTATGGAATAAAGCGAAAGCAAGTACAAGCATGTATAATGTCTCGCATCCAATACAAGACTTGAAAGAGTAGAGCAATGGAATTATTTGATATTGTCGTTAGTTTTCTTTCCCTCACTTTGCTGGAAATAATACTGGGAATTGATAATCTCGTTTTTTTAGCCATTATTACGCAGCGTTTGCCAAAACATTTGCAATCACGTGCACGTAAACTCGGGTTAACACTTGCGTGGATTTCACGCTTGTTACTGCTAGCCTCTGCATTATGGTTAATCAAGCATACCTATCCCATTATTACGATATTTAATATGGGATTTTCCTGGCATGATATTTTTCTGATTGCTGGTGGTATGTTTTTATTGGTGAAGTCGACGCAGGAAATTCATACGGAAATGGAGCCGGAAGAAGATATCGAGCGTATTTCAAAATATGCGAGTTTTACAGTAGTGGTTATTCAGATTGCGTTGCTGGATATTATTTTTTCCATTGATAGTGTTTTAACCGCGATTGGTTTGACACAACGCTTCTGGTTAATGGCATCGGCCATCACTATTGCTATTATCACCATGATTTGTGCCAGCGAGCCATTGAGCCGTTTCGTCGAAAAAAATCCTACGATTAAAATGCTGGCGCTGAGTTTTTTGATTTTGATTGGCATGGTATTAATTGCAGATGCTTTCGATACGCATATTCCAAGAGGCTATATTTATTTCGCGATGGGTTTTTCCCTGTTTGTGGAAATATTAAATATAGTGAAGCGTAAACGCAGGAAGAAGAAGTTGTCATCCTGAAGCGGGAATCTGTCATCCTGAAGCGGAGAGCTGTCATCCTGAGCGCGGCTCTTGTTTTTGCGCGAAGGATCTCATGAAGAATACGCGTAATTCATTGGGAGATCCTTCGCGCAAAAGCAAGAGCCGCGCTCAGGATGACAGCTCTTCGTTCACCATGGCAGCTCTCAGCAATAACGATTCCATTTAACGTCGCACCTCTGCCAGTTGCCTACGCATATCAGCAATCACCTTCGCATAATCACCGTGATTAAAAATAGCCGATCCTGCGACGAACATATCTGCTCCTGCTTCTGCGACTTGTCGAATATTTTCGATTTTGATACCACCATCTACCGCAATACGCATGGATGAATGACGCATTTCGATCCATTCTTTCAGTGCAGAAATTTTCTCAAGCGCAGAGGGAATAAAAGTTTGGCCGCCAAAGCCAGGATTAACAGACATGATCAACACCATATCCACTTTATCCCATACATATTCCAGACATTCGAGAGTCGTGGCGGGATTTAATGCCAAGCCAGCTTTTAAACCATATTTATGAATGAGCGAAAGGCTTCTATCGACATGTTCAGATGCTTCGGGATGAAACGTGATATGGGAGGCGCCAGCTTTTGCGAATTCTTCAATCAGACTATCTACTGGTTTTGTCATCAGGTGAACATCAATGGGAGCAGTGACACCAAATTTGCGTAATGCTTCACACACCAGAGGCCCAACCGTCAGATTGGGAACATAGTGATTATCCATGACATCGAGATGCAGCATATCAGCTCCGGCAGCAATCACCGCATTGGCTTCATCACCTAATCGTGCAAAATCAGCGGATAAAAGGGAGGGCAGAATAAGAAAATCTTGCATAAATAATCCTGTTTTTTGATTTTGCGTAGTTTATCAATTATCAATTAAA